>ERZ772858.604-NODE-604-length-45596-cov-28.924661_pt1 | contig 45596 bp, 24 predicted proteins | sample MGYA00512136_ERZ772858 | MGnify/ENA primary metagenome ERZ772858 (study PRJEB29015, sample SAMEA2737726) | human gut metagenome | biome: human gut; feature: human-associated habitat; material: faeces | place: China | collected 2012 ...
ACAACATCCGCCACCTGAGCGACATGGAACATGTGCGCACACGCCCCGGTATGTATATCGGTAGGCTGGGCGACGGTGCACATGCCGAAGACGGAATCTATGTCCTCCTGAAAGAAGTGATTGACAACAGTATTGACGAGTTCAAGATGCAAGCCGGTAAGAAAATCGAGATTACCGTTGAAGAAAACCTTCGTGTCAGTGTGCGTGACTACGGACGAGGCATTCCGCAAGGAAAGCTGATTGAAGCCGTCAGTATGCTGAATACCGGTGGTAAGTACGACAGCAAGGCATTTAAGAAAAGCGTCGGGTTGAACGGCGTCGGTGTGAAAGCCGTCAACGCACTGAGCTCCCGTTTCGAGGTACGCAGTTACCGCGACGGGAAAGTCCGCATCGCCACTTTCTCCAAAGGTACCCTGCTGACTGATGAAACGCAGACCACCGAAGAAGACAACGGAACTTATATCTTCTTCGAACCGGACAATACATTATTCCTGAATTATTGTTTCAAGCCCGAATTTATCGAGACCATGCTACGTAACTATACGTACCTCAACACAGGGCTTGCCATTATCTATAACGGTCACCGCATCCTGTCACGTAACGGTCTTGTAGACCTGCTGAATGACAACATGACGGCAACCGGCCTCTACCCTATCATCCACCTGAAAGGAGAAGACATCGAAATAGCCTTCACCCACACCGGACAATACGGAGAAGAATATTACTCCTTCGTCAACGGTCAGCACACCACCCAGGGAGGTACTCACCAGAGTGCTTTCAAGGAACATATCGCCCGTACTATCAAAGAGTTCTTCAACAAGAACATGGATTATACGGACATCCGCAACGGACTCGTTGCCGCCATTGCCGTCAACGTGGAGGAACCGATCTTCGAGAGCCAGACCAAGACGAAGCTGGGTTCTACCAACATGGCACCCGGCGGCATAACCGTCAATAAATACGTAGGCGACTTCATCAAACTGGAAGTGGACAACTTCCTCCACAAGAATGCGGACGTAGCCGAAGCCATCCAGCAAAAGATACAGGAATCGGAAAAGGAACGCAAAGCCATTGCAGGCGTAACGAAACTGGCCCGCGAACGTGCCAAGAAAGCTAACCTGCATAACCGCAAACTGCGTGACTGCCGTATCCACCTCAACGACCCGAAAGGAAAAGGGCTGGAAGAAGATTCCTGCATCTTCATCACCGAGGGAGACTCTGCAAGCGGTTCCATCACCAAGAGCCGTGATGTCAACACACAAGCGGTATTCAGCCTCCGTGGTAAACCGTTGAATTCTTTCGGGCTGACAAAGAAAGTGGTGTACGAGAACGAAGAATTCAACCTGCTCCAGGCAGCCCTGAATATAGAAGACGGAATCGAAGGACTGCGTTACAACAAAGTGATTGTAGCAACCGATGCCGATGTGGACGGTATGCACATCCGCCTGTTGCTGATTACCTTCTTCCTGCAATTCTTCCCCGACCTCATCAAGAAGGGACACGTATACATCTTGCAGACTCCTCTGTTCCGTGTACGCAACAAGAAAAAGACGCTCTATTGTTACAGCGAGGAGGAACGCGTCAATGCTATCAATGAACTAAGCCCGAATCCGGAAATCACCCGATTCAAAGGATTGGGAGAGATCTCGCCGGACGAGTTCAAGCACTTTATCGGCAAAGATATGCGCCTGGAACAAGTGACATTGCGCAAAACGGACGCAGTAAAAGAACTACTGGAATTCTACATGGGCAAAAACACCATGGAACGACAGAACTTTATTATAGACAACTTGGTTATTGAAGAAGACTTGGCATCATGAGAAAAGCAATATTCCCGGGTACATTCGACCCTTTCACCATCGGACATTATTCGGTAGTGGAACGTGCACTCACCTTTATGGACGAAATCGTGATAGGAATCGGTATCAACGAAAACAAGAATACGTATTTCCCTATCGACAAAAGAGAGGAAATGATTCGGGAACTCTACAAGGACGACCCTCGTATCCGGGTAATGTCATACGATTGTCTGACAATTGACTTCGCACAGGAAGTAGGAGCAAAGTTTATTGTCCGCGGTATCCGCACCGTAAAAGACTTCGAATACGAAGAAACGATTGCAGACATCAACCGCAAACTGGCAGGTATCGAAACCATTCTGCTTTTCACGGAGCCGGAACTGACTTGTGTCAGCTCTACTATTGTACGCGAGCTATTGACCTTTAATAAAGATATCAGCCAGTTTATTCCGAAAGGGATGAAGATCAGTTGAAAAAATAGAACCTAAAATAACAAGATTATGAATAAGATTACAATATACGTTCTCCTGGCTTGCCTATGGACAGTATCAGCCGTACAGGCCCAGAGTTTCGGCTCGCCCGCCATGCGCAAGCTGCAAATGGCAGAGTTTGCAATCTCCAACTTTTATGTAGATAAAGTAGACGAAGACAAGCTAGTAGAAGAAGCTATCATTAAAATGCTGGCCCAACTCGACCCGCACTCCACCTACTCGGACGCCGAAGAAGTGAAGAAGATGAACGAACCGCTTCAAGGTAATTTCGAAGGCATCGGCGTACAATTCCAGATGATTGAAGATACGCTGTTGGTGGTGCAACCTGTCAGCAACGGTCCTTCCGAGAAAATAGGAATCCTTGCAGGCGACCGTATCATCGCCGTCAACGACAGCGCCATTGCAGGTGTAAAGATGAGTACGGAAGAAATCATGAAGCGTCTTCGCGGTCCGAAAGGCTCGAAAGTAAACCTGAAAATTGTCCGTCGCGGCGTCCAAGACCCGTTGGTGTTCACCGTAAAAAGAGACAAGATACCTATCCTCAGCCTTGACGCGTCCTATATGATTCAGCCGAAGACAGGCTATATCCGCATCAACCGCTTCGGGGCAACGACTGCCGAAGAATTCAAGAAAGCAATGAAAGAACTTCAGAAGCAAGGAATGAAGGATATGATTCTCGACTTGCAAGGCAACGGAGGAGGCTACCTCAATGCAGCTATCGACCTTGCCAACGAATTTTTGAGTCAAAAGGAATTAATCGTCTACACCGAAGGACGGACTGCCAAACGCAGTGACTTCTACGCCAAAGGTAACGGCGAGTTCCGTAACGGCCGCCTCATCGTATTGGTAGACGAATATACAGCTTCCGCCAGTGAGATTGTCAGCGGCGCAGTGCAGGATTGGGACAGAGGTATCATCGTAGGCCGCCGTTCTTTTGGCAAAGGACTGGTTCAACGCCCGATCGACTTGCCCGACGGCTCAATGATCCGCCTGACGATCGCCCGTTATTATACTCCCGCCGGCCGCTGCATCCAAAAGCCTTACGACAGCTCGACAGATTACAATAAAGACCTGATAGAGCGCTTCAACCACGGTGAACTGATGAATGCCGACAGCATTCACTTCCCCGACTCATTGAAAGTACAGACCAAGAAACTCGGCCGTACCGTTTACGGCGGAGGCGGTATCATGCCGGATTATTTCGTGCCGATTGACACCACTCTTTACACGGATTATCACCGCAACCTGGTAGCCAAAGGCGCCGTTATCAAATTCACCATGAAGTTTATCGAAGGACACCGAAAGGAACTGGCCAACAAGTACAAGAAGTTCGAATCGTTTAATGAGAAGTTCATCATAGACGATGATATGCTGGCAACCGTGCGTGAAATGGGTGAGAAAGAAGGCGTGAAGTTCAATGAAGAGCAGTATCAGAAATCGCTCCCGCTCATCAAGACGCAACTCAAAGCCTTGATCGCCCGCGACCTTTGGGATATGAACGAATATTTCCGGGTGATGAATACGACGAACGAAAGTGTACAGAAGGCGTTGGAGATTCTCAATTCGGAGGAATATCAGAAGAAACTGAGAGCAAATTAATCCTCGTGATATCTGTCTCCCAACACGTAAAACCACCATGATGTTCGCGAACATATTGTCCGTTGACATTCAGTTTAGCATGGCTATACAACACCATCAAACCGTAAAATAACTCGTTTACCTGCATAATCAGCAGGTATCATAATGTTTTTTGGGGAAAAGAAAGCTTATCATGTTCAATGGCAAAACCTTGCATAGCTACCTCGCCGGGAACCTGAATACTCGTCCAATGACTTTTCGGAGAATATTTGAAATCCCAGACTCCGCTCAATAAAAGTAGCGGTTGACAAGTTCCTTCCAATCGGACAGGTAGTGTATAAGTACGTTCTGTGGCAGTTGAAGTAACAGGTCTCATAGTAGATAAGAATGAAAGCAAAAGAATTACTACTAATACATTTCTTTCATGATATAAATTAGTTACATTTCATAATAAACAACCACACAAAACACATGTCACATAAATCTACATTTCCTCGATAATATTCTTTTCTATCACAACATTATCACACTCACGCGTTTTTATTAATTTTTCCAGACTAAATCTTTTATGGCTAATAAACAAATTTTCTGTAATCTTCAAATTCTCAACCGACTTAGCAGAAATAGCCTCAGCACTTTTCAAATTAAAGCGATTATTGGTAATAGTAATATTACGGTGTACATAACCATCATTACATTTATTTTCAGGAGCAATCAGGATAACAGGAGCACCACATTCTATAAAGTTATTATTACGAATAGTAACATCCCGCACCATACCTGATTCAAACCAGCTTCGTGCATCATCAGCTATAAAAATGCCACTCATTTGCATACGAAAAAACGTATTACTTTCTATCAAGACTTTACGGCGTGTTGTTACAAGTAATCCGCGAGTAGGTATACGAGAAAAATAATTATTGCGTACAATAACTTCAGGCGTATAAGTTACATTCTCAACCACAAGATTGGGATTGTCTCTAATCATAAACGGAACAGATTTATTCAAAGTGATAATAATCTCCCTCTCGCTTCTCATCTCTGCATTCTTTACGGTAAAAGAGGCTAGAGGCAACAAAGAATGAGAATCAATAAATTCTAATTCATTTCCAGAGAAAAAAGATTGAAACCCATAGGTTTGATGATGCATATATCTAACAACAACCTTATTAGGAGCAAGAAACTCCTTTACGGCTAAATGAGTCCCATGTATATTGATCGGATCATCCTGAGCACCGGAGAAATATGAATTTTCGATTAGGATTCGCCCTTTGCAACCTGACATTTGTACAAAATCTGCAAATCCCGCACAAGTCCGTCCGCTTCCTGCTTCCGGTGCAAAAATTAAATTATGACAAGTAATGTCTTCAGAAACTTGTCCTACGATTCCAAAATTTCCAAGGAAAGCTAAATGCAAATTTTCCAACGTAATATTTTTACTGTACTGAATCAATCCGCACGCCTGATCTCTATAACCGTCTCTCATCTGAAAAATCATACCAGATTCTGCCTGCGGTCGTTTATCATAAACCAAACGCAACAGTCCAGATTCCAACTCCATTGCTTTGCGCATATCAGAAAGAGGCGACCAACTGCGCCATGTGATATCCTTTTTCGAATCATAAATCTGGGCAATACCTTTCGACAAACTCCAGTTATCTCCTATGAACGAAAACTTTCCATCCTTAACAATATATTTAGACTGAGGATGAATTTGCACGGTCATGTGGCGATCACCCACTTCGGCTACTGTCATTTCTGGAACAGTAGGGTCAGCCGCAGTTATTGTAAAGTTCCTGAATTTGATATTTTCGCATTGGTCTATAACAAAACTAGTCATTTCCCCATGTGTTATAATATGAGCACCCTTACCGTCAATCGTTACATTTTTAAGTCCTTTCAACCATAGACCAATATGTTTAGTCTGGTCTGGGTTCTCTTTCTCGGATGTCGTATTAGAAATATGATATAACTTTTGTGAGGAACTGTTTCTATATATATGGTAATTAGCATTTTGTAGTTCAATAAGTACTCTTTTACCATTGTAGCTTCTTGCTTTTTCTATAGCCTTCTGAATTTTAACTGTCATGTCTCCTCCTTCAGGAAGAACACGAATTACATTTTGCGCAATACAAGTTGACGCAAATATAGAAAGAAAAAATAAAGTAATTTTCTTTATCATAATTATATTTTTATCATAATTAAATTATATCAGTATTCACCTCCGGTCATTACATTTCCTTTCAGTTCTACAACACTATTAATTTCCCCAGTTAATAAAACTCTAAGATCACATTCTCCTTTTACCGCAGGAAATTCAACCAGTAAATCTTCTTTCCGTTTCGTCATTTTAGAACCTATCTTTCGGTTGTTCAACCAAACTTCGGCTTTTCCAACCACTTGTTGCAAAAGAATGTTTCCACCTTTCTCCTGTTGTAACCGATCCGGAACAAACGTTGTACGTAAAAGGACATATTGGGCATTCTCCAATTTAATAGTTCCAGTACCCGCAAATGGCTGCCAACTGTTCATATCATAATCTTCTAGCCGACAGTTCACATCAGGTCTTTCCCTGAAAAGCGGTGAGACAATCCATTTATCCAACAACATCAAAGGCTTCTCTACAGCGACAGAAGGAACAAGAGCTGCAGGCGCTGACTGAATGATAATAGTATGCGATTTTAATCCCTGTACTTCCGCCGTAAGCCTGATCTCTCCGGTTTCTTCCGTACTTTGTATGATAACCTGTGCCAATCCATTGAACAAACTACGCATATTCCCTTTTTCTGGTTCATGGTTATTCGGATCACCATTGCCTAAACCGATTATTTTTGCCGGGCCGGCTATCGTAAATTCAACCATCTCATTGGCAGTCGGGACATGTCGTCCTTTAGAGTCCAAAACTTCAACGGTAATAGGCATTGCGTCACGACCGTCACCAGATAGTTGGGTACGATATGGAGTCAGACAAACCTGCACAGGCTTACCTGTTGTCTCTACTTTAGCGCGAGATACGATTTTCCCATTTTTATAACCTACAGCCTCTAGCCTGCCAGGCTTATAAGGAACCATCCAGGTATTCATTTCATAAGGATCCACTTGTTGTTCAGATATAGTCTTACCGTTCAAAATCAGCTTTACTTTATCCGCATTGTTTAGTGCCATCACTTTGATAGGTTTACCGACAGAATCGGCCGGCCAATTCCAATGAGGGATCAATTCCAACACAGGTATATCTTTACGCCATTGCGCCTGATGCAAATAGTAAGCGCTCTTAGGAAATCCGCAAAGATCCATAATGCCAAAGAAAGAACTTACGGAAGGCCATTTGAAAGGTGTGGGTTCACCGTGATAGTCGAATCCGGTCCAATAAAAGCAACCTGCCATCCAAGGGCGTGTAGCCACTTCTTTCCATGCACGACGGTGGGTAGCTCCCCAGCCAGTTGATGCCGAATCGTAAGAATCGAAGATATTTTTCGATTTGTCCGTCTTATATTCTCCACGTACCATAAAAGCAGAACCATCTTCGGAACTGATCAATGGAAGTTCTGGACTTTGCGCATGGAAACGATCATAACTGCCAATCTGATAATTGAATCCGCCCACATCCACCGCCTGAGACACATTGTATTCCGAGAAAAATCCTCCGTTCATGGCAGCCGTCACCGGACGGGTGGTATCCATTTCCTTGACAACGGCACACATGCGGCGCACCATTTCATAACCATTCTCCGTACCCTGCATCGGCTCTTCATTGAACACCGACCACAGAATGACGCTGGGACAATTACGGTCACGCCGCACCAACCATTGTAATTGACGTACATACTCGGGCGAAGTATTGAACAAGCGGTTCTCATCCAGCACCATGATACCCATGCTGTCGCACAAGGCCATAAACTCCTTGGAAGTAGGGTTGTGTGCAGCACGATAAGCATTGACTCCCATCTCCTTTAGTTTGCGAAGACGGAACTCCCACAATGCATCTGGCATAGCTACTCCCACGCCTGCATGATCCTGATGATTACAAACACCCTTTATCTTAATGTTCTCGCCATTCAACCAAAAGCCAGTGTCCTTATCAAAGCGGATTGTGCGGAAGCCACAACGGGTTGTCACTTCGTCCGTCACCTTTCCGTTCTGCCTCACCACACTCTTCACTTTATAAAGGGTCGGAGTGTCCGGTGACCACAGTTCCGGATTGGATACCGACAGTTGCAACCTGGCAATGTTTTCCTGAAGCGCCTTTACCGTCAGTTTTGTCGTACGGGTCTCCATGAGCGAACCATTGGGAGCATACAGCGACACTTCCACTTCCCCCTCGACAGAATGCTTTCCCGAGTTATACAAAGATATTTCGGCCGGTATCTCCCATTGCCCGTTCCCTTTCTTTACCGGATGGGCAAATACGCCATCCGTAACGATGTGCAACGGTGAGCGTTTCACCAACCAAGTATGGCGGTAGATACCTGCGCCTTCGTACCACCAGCCTTCCTGGGCATCGGCATCCACACGGACTGCAATTGTATTGACTTTATCACCATAAGTGGCATAAGGGGTAATATCGATATACATTGATGTATAACCGCACCAATTACGATGAAGTACAGTACCATTCACCCAAATGGTAGCATGTGTAGCAATACCATCGAATTGTAGTTCCAAATGTTTTCCCTTATCCTCAGAAGATAATCTGAACTGACGACGATACCAACCGAAACCACGATGATAATATCCTTGTGACAGATTAGCAGTAGAGTCCACTCTCCCTTCAATAGCCCAGTCGTGAGGCAAGTCTAGAATGCGCCATGACGAATCATCATAATCAGTAGCCGCTGCCCCACTCGCACGCCCAGCTTTGGCATTCTCATAAGTGGCAGCATGACCTTTTATCACCGGAAAAGGAATATCCCCCTGATGAAAACGCCAGCCCTTATCTAAAGAAAGGACTTCACGTGCAACAGTGACTACATTATCACTTTGCTGCATTGGATATATCGAGTTCACAAACCCGATAAACATGACTAATAGAAATAGAATATATTTTCTTTTCATAATTATTAATTAATTTATAAGCACGTAAGAACTTTTACTTAAAAATTGAGACTGGCACTTCTCCTGTCCAACAAAGCGGTTGCTCTACCCGAAACAGGCGTAAAATAACAGCTGCCGTATTCACTGTATTGTTCGCCTCCTTCATTTTTATTCCTTGAGTAATACGAGGCCCCGTAATTCCCCAAGGGACGATCATTTCATCAGTACTGACTCCACCATGTCCGTAATCAACCCCACCATGATCGGACAGGAACATAAAATGAGTATCATCATACAAATCCTCCTGTTTCATCTTCTCGATAAACTTACCTATCTCTACATCCGCCTCTTCAATAGAACGTATATATTCCGGTGACATCCATTTGTATTTATGTCCGGCATGGTCCGTATGTACCGAATAAAGAAATACCAGTGTCGGTTCTTCCCTGTTCTTAAGCAAGAAATCAAATGCTTTCTCATAATTCGGAAGATAGGCATCATCTTTCAGGAAACTGACCTCATCCAGATACTTTTGGTTATAAGGATAGATTAAATTAAGCCAGTTGTAATAAAAAGCAGTCTTTATACGTGGATTCGCCTCTTTAAGTACCTTGAAAACCGAAGGGTAATATCCGTCAGCGTCCGTTTCCACGCTCGGTAACTTATGTTTGGAAATTGTCCAACCATTGTCCACTACCCCATGCTGTTCAGGGCCACTACCGGTCAGATGACTTGTCCAATTGGGTAACGTAACCGAAGGCATTACTACGCGAGTATCCAAAGATAATACTCCTTTTGCAAGCAAAGCATCCAGATTCGGTGTTTTCGCTTGTTGAAACCCGGCTACACATATCCCATCCAGACTAAGTAGAACCACTCGTCTGGATTTCTTTCTATTTGCCTCTGAAATCGAAGAGATAGCAGCAAAAGCAGTTAATGATTGAGGTAAAGTTGCCGCACCAAGAAGTAAAGTTCCGGCTAATCCTTTTTTAAGGAAGTTTCTTCTTGAAATTTTCATATTATACGTATTTAAGATATATATTTAATTATTTTTTCAACTTTCTAGCAAAGAACTCATAGAGATGGTGAAGCTCATAAATTTTCCCAAAACTATGTCCTCCGCCCGGTAGGTAAAGTTACTCAAACATTTTATCCGCTTCTCTCTAAAAATAGTTTTCTACACGATGCTCTCACTCAACTGTCGCATTTATAACTTGAACTTAGGGTACTAGAAAAGAATTTTAAAAATCATTTCTCATATTCTCATACATACAAAGTCAGCACTATGATTTTCAACGATTTAGTTCCATTTTCACTATGAGAAACGATTTTTAATACGGTGTTTCTCATACTTTTTTCGTTCAAAACACCCTTAAAATAATGTATTTCTCATTCGAATTTCGGGCATTTCTCATACTTTTTTCATGTTTACCAACCTTATTTTACCTTTCAGAAGCCAATATCTCTAGGTTAGCATAACTATAGTTTATGTGTATAGCCTACAGCTTTCTTATTCTTTTCCGGCTACAATCCCGTATTTTGCTACTACAATCCGGTTCGTTGCACCCGAGTGGCTAAATCGTCGCACTCTAGTGCACGATACTATTCACTCTAGTACACGATTCTATTCACTCTAGTGCAACGATTCGGTTTCTCAAGGTAACGGAGTATTTTTATGATTCCAAAGTTTTCTTATAACAATTAAATCGATTAATCAATCCGGCTAATCTTCATAATAAACCCTCCTCCCGGAGCCATGTGGATAGTAATTTTTTTATTCTCAGGTACAGAGACAGTTCTACGTTTATAATCTTTGCCTACCCGTTCCGCATTCACTCCATCTTCGAAAACCTCAGCCTGATATTTCCCTTCTCCCAGAAATGACAGGTCCAGCTCCATGTCGCGGGCATCCCAGTCGGTCAATGCGCCTACATACCAGACACCATCCTTCTGACGGGCCATGGCGATATATTTACCCACTTCTCCTTTCAAAGAAAATGATTCATCCCATACAGTAGGAATCCCAGCTATGAACTTAGTGCACTCTTCTTCTTCCAAATATTTACTAGGCGAATCACACAACATATTGATCGGCGAATCAAATATGACATATTCCGCCAGCTGACGACAACGTGTCCCCTGACTCATCGGCTCCGAATAGACAGCCTTGAAATTCTCCTTGTTGGCATTGCCCATAGCACCCTGGGTATAATCCAGCGGACCAGCCACCATGCGGATAAACGGCATTGTCACATCATACGTCACCTGATCGGTACCCGGTTTTGCCCACTTCATTTCTTCCAGTCCATGAACTCCCTCGAAGTTGACCGCATTCGGATAAGTTCGTTGTAATCCGGTCGGTTTATATGTCCCGTGAAGATCGATAAGCAATTTATATTTCAAACCGACCTCTGCACAACGACGATTAAAGTCAACCATATATTGATCGTCACGATCCATAAAGTCTATTTTGAATCCTTTGATTCCCATTGCCGCATAATGTTTGCACACATTTTCCATATCCAGATCAAAAGCACGGAAACCTGCCCAAAGAATCAAGTCCACATTTTTTTGACGGGCGTAGCTGATCAACTCCTTCAGTTCAATCTCCGGTACAACTTGCATCAGATCAGCAGCTCCGGGAACAGACCATCCTTCATCCAGAATAACATATTCTATTCCATATTTAGAAGCAAAATCTATATAATATTTATAAGTCTCCGTATTGATTCCGGCCTTGAAGTCTACATTGTAAAGATTCCAATCATTCCACCAGTCCCATGCTACCTTTCCCGGCTTAATCCAAGAATAATCGGCTTTAGGAGCCGGAGTGGCAAGTTTATACACCATATCATTACATAACAGTTCCGCGTCATTCTCCGAAATCACCATTACACGCCATGGAAACATAGTCCTTCCTTCTACTTTTGCAATATAAGGTTCACGTGAAATAACCATTTCCTTCAGCCCGCGTGTCGTAATCTTGAGTTCTTTAGGATAAGCGGCAAACAGTCCTTTAAAACCGTTTCCAGCCTTACTGCTTTGTAGAAACATTCCCGGATAATTCAAAAGGTCAGCTTCTGTAATACATATCTTTTTGTCATGTTTTCCTTCCACCAGAACCGGTAAAAAAGCCTGTTCATCCTTATTCCATTGAGAAATATTCACATGCTGATATACATTCTGAAAAGAACTGTGAAATGGATCCTCTCTCCCGTTTATTTCACGTCCCTTAGGAATAGCAACAAAAACTTTTTGGTCAGTAGGCAGATTAAAAGTAGCCTGTTCCTCCTTCACCAGAAACGGAGCATCCTGTTTGGATATGAAGCGATAAGCAACGCCATCCTCATAAGCTCGGAAAACAAGACTATAGCCTCCCCTGAAATCCAGTTTCATCTCATTATAATTATCTCTGATTGATTTCTTCTTATAAATCGGTGGATATATCACATTATCCACCGAAGTACGTGTTACTTTCTTTAGCTTCGGATTCTTACCAAATGTTGTACCATCGGTCAATGTCATCGAAATGGGTGATGGAGAAATCATTTCATCCCCTCCATGAAATACAGAATAACAGATATCCTCTTTGCTAACTTTTACTTTCAAATTTATTTTACCGGAAGTATCGGTCAACGTCAATGTTTTGTCGGCATAAGCCAAAGAGGGAATAATGCATAAAAATATGGCTAAGTATATTATTTTATTTCTCATAACTTTTATTTCTCATTTTAATTCCACTTATTTCTTCGCTTGAAGTACATCCGTATGAGGTACAGTCCCCTTCAGGCGGATCCGGTAAGGCCACTCTTCTTCCTTTCCCTTTTCTTCCTTTAATTGCTGCCACTGTTTAAAATAATCATTATGTACCATCGGAGTCGCAGCTACAACCAACCACAGAAACTTTGTATTTTCAGGCACTTTAAAACGAACTTCCTTATTCTTTCCGTTATCAGCAATATGCATCTTCCCATAAACCCGTTCACCATTTTGCTTTACCGCTAAAAAGCCATACCGCCAGTTAGCCTGTTCTTGCCTTGCCGGATGAAATCTTTTATCACCGACGATACCTTCAAAACTTACTGCTACTTTCTTTCCTTGTTCAGGTATCTCCAAACGAATGGCATTGTACCCATAGTTCTGAGGGCATCGGCTTTGGGCTATTTCATAGCAGTCGTTATCTACTTTATTCATCTTACATGAATGTTGATTGGCATATTGAGAGCAAACCGTTTCTATACGCGGAATATCCCAAGTGACAAAACGGGAAGCCGCGTCATAAATTTCGTCATTAAACTCTTGCTGACTGATACCGGTCAGGCGTTGATATGCCAAAACCGGATCTTCTTTCTTTATCGCTTCACGCCATACTCTGCCGATAATATCGACACCATGTTTGTTAGCCCAATACTCCATCAGTTGAGGAGCATGATACATGTTTGTCTCATGAAAAGCAGCATAATGGGTTTTCTCCATATAAGACTTCAAATGGTAGTTCTCAATAGTCGTCCATTCCGGATACACTTGCCACAACATCCATTGAGAAGTATACTCCACTAAAGGATTACCTGGAAATCCCCGTTTACCGTCAGCATTCACCATATATTGGAAAGAGTGTCCCATCTCATGTGCCAAAGCACAGTAAGGATAACTTTTCGCTCTACAGGGACGCATCCACATCATTCCAACCTTATCGCCTCCCCAACCATATACCGTTGTCTCGTTATCATTATGCATCCAGATAATCATCTTATATTTATCCGTATATGAACGTCCCTTCTCAACAAACTTCAGTTTCTCTACATAATGATGATAGAACCGTTCCGCTTCCTTTAATATCTTTTCCGGATGAAACCGTTTCTCCGGATCAGCATATTGCGTAGGGTCATTACCGAAAGATTTCTCCCAGAATAACACAAAATTCTCCGACTCCGCTTTGTATTCACTGCCGAACTTTCCACCGGGCTGGTCAAATCCACGGTCTTTAATTTCTTTTCGGGGAACCAGAATTTCTTTATCCGAGGTTGAAACCAAATAATCCTGTGCATGGGCAGAAAATAACACTCCCCATATAAAAAGTAATAAACATACAGTGTATCTTACCATCTTTACCATATAAAAATTATTATTTAAATTTGAGTTATTTCAAACTTGTCACCTGCCTGCATGGAAAAAGTAACCACTCCGCGTACATCCGTCTCCAATGATATTGACCGCTTGTTCAAAGTCAGTTTATATTTACCACTAACCGGCAATTTCACAGCATATTTGTTATCCACCGTAGCATATATCGACGCTTTTCGAACACCAGTCTCATCCCAGTCTACGGCAACCTCACCACCGCCTCTTACGCATAAGCCCTCATAGCTTCCCTTCTTCCACTGTTTAGGAAGACAAGGCAGGAACTCAATATAACCTTCATGATTCTGTACCAACATTTCTGCAATCCCGGCAGCTCCTGCAGCATTACCATCAAAAATAAAAATGTCATAAGGTGCTCCTGCTATTCCTTTCGGAGAAATACTAAGTAAATTCTCACGAGTAAAGTCTTTCAATAAAATCAAAGTACTGTTATATGCCTCCTGTGGATCTTTCAAACGGGCATAAAAACACATCATATTGGCACGACTCCATTCCACATCCTCCCAATTCTTTGCAGAAAGACGTCCTTCAATGGTTTTTCTTGCTCCTGACGCCAACTCCGGAGTTTTCTCCAGCGATATCTGCGAGAAAGGATATAACGCTAACAAATGAGTGGTGTGACGATGATTAGGTACCGCTTCTTCATAATCCTCAAACCACTCGCGTACAGCTCCGTTAGCACGTAAACGAAGAGGAGGAAGTTTGCTCAAAGCCTGTTTCAGCGTATCTTGAAAAGCCCTGTCAATATCCAAAATAGAAGCAGCTTGCATACAGGAATTTAATGTTTCATAGACTAACACACGGTCGCAGGTAGGCATCATGGAAGCACTCAAATAAGTATTCTGATACCGGAAGCCGTTTTCCGGTGAAATGCTCGGTCCGGTCATCAGATATTTACCGTCCGGTGATTCCGTCATATAATCCAACAAGAACTCAGCATTGCCTTTCAACAAAGGATAAGCTGTTTTCGCAAGATATTCCTTATCCAATGTATATTCATATTGTGTCCACAAATGAGAAGCCATCCAGGAACTGGCAGTCGGGAACAAGCCGTATCCTATTCCTGCGGAGGGAGCTGTAAATCCCCATATATTAGCTACGGTATGCGCTGTCCATCCTTTACAACCATACACAACCTGAGCCGTCTTCGCTCCATGAACGGACAAGTCCTTTATATAACCGAAAAGCGGCAAGTTACATTCAGCCAAGTTGCCAACATTAGCAATCCAATAGTTCTGCTGGGTGTTAATATCCAAATGATAATCACTGGTCCAACACATATTACATGCCAGATTATCATTAAAAGGTCCCTGTAAAGCCACTGGTAAAGGAGAATTATGCCGTGATGAAGCCAATAAAAGGTATCGTCCGTACTGGAAAAAAAGAGCGTTCAGTCCTTCGTCCGGATTTCCCGCCTTCAAACGCGCCCATCTCTGATCTGTCGGCAAATGTTCAAAAGTATCGTCTCCCTCTATGTTCAATGACACCCGTTCAAACAGAGGACGAAAATCGCTAACATGTCTTTTCTTTAATGCTTTATATGAGCGAGAAGCCGCTTTGCGCACTGTTTCCTTACACAGATTCTGATAAAACTGGTTTTTATAATCAGTACGTATATCAATAACGATAGTCATCTCATCCGCTCCCTCTACGGTTATCTTATCTATATGCTTCTGAATATGCGCACGGGGAGCAATAACCGCAATGCGTCCCTCAAAACAGACACCTCCTTTTCCCTGTTTCGGAAAAGAAGCTTTTCCTTTAAATATCAACAGATTATCTTCTGTCGAGATTTGTGCCTCTCTCAACATTTGTAAAGAAAGTGTAGCTGCAACTGATTTTTTCTTATCGGCAGACACACGTATCACTATGGCATCGTCCGGATTTGTTGCAAAATACTCACGTGTATAGTTCACATCTCCCACACGGTAGGTAACCTTATTTATCCCTTCATTTAAAGACAGAACACGACGATAGTCTGATACTTCCTTTGCAGAGTGGATAAAATCCAGTTTTAAATCACCGATAGGCAGATGAGTACCAAATGAATGAGGTGTACCACTCAGATATTTAGCAGCTTGCCGGTTACCTTCCACTAATTTTCCTTCAAAAAAAAGTTTTCTCAGTTCATTCAACTTTTGTTTGCCAAATGGCCGTTCTTGATGTTCATCGTATTCACCCGACCACATACTGGATTCATTGAGCGCGATTGTTTCAGTATCTATTCCTCCATATACCATAGCTGCCAAACGGCCGTTCCCAATAGGCAATGATTTCATCCATTCATCAGCAGGAGCAGTATACCATAAAACGACATCCGGATTTTCACCTTTGATGGTATATGAGCTCAATAAAAAAAATAGCAAAATAAAAAAGTTTTTCATAAGTTTCATTTTAATACGTTTTGAAATAAAAGTTAAGGAACGCACTCAAAAGTATGCACTCTTAACCAATCGTATTGTGCTATCCGTTCTTAATAATGTTCTATCCGTCCAGATAACCAAATATTTTCTTATTTACATCATTCAAAAGACAAAAAACAAAACATTCCGTACAAATAACACAACGATATTTTAAATTTCAGTGTAGATTTGCCTACAAATAAAGTATTAAACATTATTTCTTGTAAATATGAAAATCAACAAATGGGTAATCGGACTATTAATGGCCATACCAGGGGTTTGCAATGCCCAAACAACTTACCGGGGAAACAATGGAGAAATATCCACAGTATCAGGCAAAAGATTAATTAGTGGAATTTATCCGCATCTGACCACCTATGCTCATGCACGTTGTAATGGTGAATACAAATTCGGCAACGAATGTGGGATTGGAGCATTGGCGGTATGGGGAGATAAACTATATATGGTGAACTATGCTGCCCATGAACCTAAAGGTAGTGAACACAAACTATACATAGTAGATAAAAACAAAAAAATGACTATTTATCCGGGAAGTGTAGGGGGAACACCTGCTGCCCGCATGATCCATGCAGAATCAGAACAATTATTAATCGGTCATTATCTGATTGACAAAAAAGGAAATATCCGCACTATTCCTATCCTGACTATGCCAGGACGCATAACGGCAATAGCCAGACATCTGGAAGACCCAGCCAATAAGGTGTACTATTATGACATGGAAGGAATGCTGTACGAAGCAAATGTACATACATTAGAAGTGAAGAAACTATACAACAATCCCCTTCCCGGATGGCACGGGAAAGGAGGATATACCGCACAGGGAAAACTAATTTTGGCTAATAATGGAGAATCCGGAGAATCATCCAAAGAATGGCAAGTTCCTGCACAAGACCAAAACGGTCCTGAAAAATATGGTGTATTGGCGGAATATGATGGAAAGAAATTTAAAGTAGTAGAACGTAAACAGTTTACAGACATTACAACCCGCCATGGCATAAATGCCGTACCAAATGATAACTCCCCTTTGTGGACTATGGGATGGGATAAAAAATCAGTCCGCCTCAAAGTATTGGATAATGGTAAATGGAGCACTTATCTACTGCCTAAAGCGACCTATAATAACGATCCCTCTCATGGTTGGTTCACAGAATGGCCCCGCATCAGAGAAATTGGAGATAATAAAATGATGATGGACATGCATGGTATGTTCTTCGACTTTCCTACTAGCTTCTCGTCTGAAAACACAGCAGGCATCCGTCCGATTGCTTCTCATTTACGCTATATTCCGGATTTCTGCAGTTGGAATGATCAAGTTGTACTAGCTACAGATGAAACAAGTATACAAGGAAATCCTTTAGCCGGACAACCCCAGTCAAATCTATGGTTCGGAGAAACTGAAGAATTCAAAAATTGGGGACCTGCTACCGGATACGGTGCCATTTGGTTGGATGAGAAAGTGAAAGAAGGTATTATCAGTGAACCCTATCTATTTGCAGGCTTCGACCGTCGTATGGCACATCTTGTAAATCATGAAACGACTCCACTTTCATTGATTATACAGATTGACGAAAAGGGAAACAATCAATGGAAAGACTATGACGAAATTCGTTTGCTGGGAGGAGAATATCAGACGCTTATTTTTCCAAAACAAGAGAAAGGAGAATGGATACGCTTAAAGGCGTTGAATGGAGGAAGAACATCTTTTATACTGCATTATACTACAGACCACTATCAACAGGCTGAACAGTTTAAGACAATATTCAATGGCTTGGCAGAGATAGATGCTTCAGAAGAAATATTAACAGCCAAACTTTTCAGTAACCGTTCCAACTTAAATCTTTCCTGTTTTACGGCTATACAACAAAATGGAAAGATAAAGAAGAGCGACAAATTTGAATTCCGTAAATTTAAATTTGACTTTGCTCCGGGAATCTCGGAACCGTTAGCGGAAAGAGCTCTGGAGACAAAAGTATATTATTCTAAAACCATGCAGTTTGATTCTAAAGCTGCTGACAAAAAATCAATGAAGCAATTGTGGAGTGTGGACGAGGCGTCTGTTATCTTACATACTTCTACTGGTAACTTACGCCTTCCTAAAGGAGACGACGAGTACGACAAGCATATCAATAGTCGCTGTGTACGCGAAGTGGAATCTGAACGGGAACTGGCGAATATTCATGGCACCTTCTATGAACTTCCACTTATTCATGTAGGAAAAGAACCGTTGTTTACAATGATGCGCCCGGTATCTTCCCATCATAAATTCATTGATGACTATAATACTTGGAACGGTTTGCTGGTAATGTCTGGAATAGACCGTAAAGCTAGAAGATCAGAACACATCTATAAAAATAAGGATAATACGGCCGCTTTATGGTTTGGCTCAATTGACGATTTATGGAAACTGGGAAAACCTGTTGGCAAAGGAGGTCCATGGAAAAACACCTCTGTCAGGAAAGATGTATTGAGTGACCCATATTTAATGACCGGATATGACAAGAAAACTTTGATTGTACAGGCCGATAAAGATGTAACCATCACTCTTTGGGTAAATATTTCCCATTCCTTAAAACAAAAAATGCCTTATGCGGAATTTAAACTGAAAGCCGGACAAGAAATGCAGTATATTTTCCCTGAAGGTTTCAGCGCACATTGGGCGTATCTATCCGCAGACAAAAATTGTACAGCAACCGGACAATTTATATATGAATAAAAAATAGCTTGACATAAAATTAGGGTTGATTAATTATTGTAAATTGCCATGAGGAAAAGGTAAATATACCGATCTTCGTGGCAATTATTTCAAATGAATCATTTTAATCATTAAACATTCAATAAGTTTTATGAAAATCACAGTCTTTTTACTGACTTTTCTTATGCTCTGCAGTGTAGACGGAAAAGCAATAAACACTAAAGAAAAGCAAACGTTTTCTATTGGAAAAGGTACTTTTCTAATTAACAACGAACCGATTGTCGTCAAGGCAGCGGAAGTTCATTATCCACGTATCCCCGAGCCTTATTGGGAACATCGCATTCAAATGTGCAAAGCAATGGGAATGAACACAATATGCATATACATATTTTGGAATTTGCATGAGCAGAATCCTGATCAATTCGATTTTACAGGCAATAAGAACATTGCAAAATTCTGTCGCTTGGCACAAAAACATGGAATGTATGTCATCGTACGTCCCGGTCCTTATGTCTGTGCAGAATGGGAAATGGGCGGATTGCCATGGTGGCTGTTAAAAAAGAAAGACATCAAATTGCGTACAATGGATCCCTATTATATGGAGCGTGTAGGAAAATTCATGAATAAAGTAGGGGAACAGCTCGCTGATTTGCAGATAACCCGTGGCGGAAACATCGTTATGGTACAAGTAGAAAATGAATTCGGTGCCTATGGAACAAACAAGACCTACGTTTCCGCCATCAGAGATATGGTGCGGACAGCCGGATTCACAGATGTACCGTTATTCCAATGCGATTGGAACTCTACTTTCAAGAAAAACGGCCTGGACGACTTGCTATGGACGCTGAATTTTGGCACAGGAGCCAATATTGACAATCAGTTTAAAGAATTGAAAGAGGCACGTCCCGACACACCGTTAATGTGTAGTGAATTCTGGAGCGGATGGTTTGATCATTGGGGACGCAAACATGAGACACGTTCTGCAAAAACAATGGTACAAGGGATTAAAGACATGCTCGACCGCCATATTTCATTCAGTCTCTATATGGCTCATGGTGGAACAACATTCGGACACTGGGGAGGTGCAAACAATCCCGCATACTCTGCCATGTGCAGCTCGTATGATTATGATGCCCCAATCAGTGAAGCAGGTTGGACAACCGATAAGTTTTGGCAATTAAGGGATTTGCTTTCAAAATATCTAAAACCGGGAGAACAACTTCCCACACCACCTGAAAGTTATCCCGTAATCGAAATCCCGGAAATACAATTCGAACAAACCGCACCTTTATTCGCCAATCTGCCTAAACCCAAACATAGCACAGAGATCCTTCCTATGGAACAATTCAATCAAGGTTGGGGAAGTATTCTATACCGTACAGTAATTCCCCAAGATATAAAAGGAGGAGTATTAAAGATTACGGAAGTACACGATTGGGCGCAGGTCTATGCCGATGGCAAGTTATTGGCTCGTTTGGACCGTCGTCACAGAGAATTTACAACCAAACTCCCAGTCTTAAAAAAAGGGACGCAACTCGACATTTTGGTAGAAGCAATGGGACGTGTAAATTTCGGTTGGTCTATCCACGACCGTAAAGGAATCACAGAGAAGGTTGAAGTTATCACCGACGGTATATCAACTCCTCTCAGCAATTGGTCTGTTTATAATTTACCTGTAGATTACTCATTCAATCGCCGTATGAAGTATCAAAAAAGTGTACCTCAAACAATGCCAGCCTACTACAAAGCAACGTTCAAACTTGATGAAACAGGAGATACCTTCCTTGATATGTCTACTTGGGGAAAAGGAATGGTATGGGTAAACGGACATGCTATCGGTCGCTTTTGGGAAATTGGTCCTCAACAGACCCTATATATGCCCGGATGCTGGTTAAAAAAAGGGAGAAACGAGATTATTGTGCTAGATTTAAAAGGTCCCCAAAAGGCTATCATTAGTGGATTAAGCAAACCTATATTAGATATGCTCCGTAAAAAGGAGCCTGAAACACACCGGAAAGAAGGACAGAACCTGAATCTTACTGGAGAAAAAGTAATCATGCATGGTCAATTTACACAAGGAAACGGATGGCAAAGTATCAAGTTCCCCACATTTGCAGAAGGACGTTATTTCTGTCTGGAAAGCTTATCCTCATTTGACGGAAAACAGGTTTCAGCTATTGCAGAACTGGATGTATTAGGAAGCGACGGAAAACCGATATCACGTGATGCATGGAAAATTATCTATGCTGACAGTGAAGAAACCAATAACGGCAATTATACTGCCGATAAAATCTTCGACCTGCAGGAATCCACTTTCTGGAGTACAGTTAATAAAGCAACTTTCCCTCATCAGATAATTATCGATTTAGGCGAAAAACAGACGATATCCGGTTTTAAATATCTGCCCCGTGCAGAAAAAGGAGCACCGGGACAAATAAAAGAATATAGAGTCTATATAAAAACTGACAACTTCAGTTTATAGTTAGTACAACAAAAACCCACCATTGAACTTTATTTGTCAATGGTGGGCATTTCTATAATCTATTCAAATTTCTAATTTTTACAGCTTTACCGGAGTATCCAAAGTTACTCCGTTCAATGAGAACTCATACGGCCAATTATTTTCATTATCTGTCGTATCACTTGATTTCTTATGTTTCCAATGTTCAGTCGGAGCTCCCATCACTACGAACCAAAGATACTTCACACCTCCCTCCGGTACCGTAAATGTAATCCGTTTAGATTCCTCCTTATTCATTTCACCATAAATACGCTCTCCATTCTCTTTCAAAGCAACAAAGCCATAACGCCATCCTCTGAATGCCCCATTTTTAACTTTATATCCGGTCAGGTTAACATTCCCTTTGAAATCGATTGTTACAGTCTTCCCGGCAGCGGGGGCTTTCAATTTGATACAATTGTAACCATAGTTTTGAGGACAAGTAGACGGATCAGGTCTGAACTTTGTAGCAGAAACCGTCTTTAACTTATATTGGTGCTTGTCAATATGCTTCGCATTCGCTTCTTTAAGATGAGGAATGTCCCAAGTAACAAAACGACATACTCCCTCAAACATCTCATCATTGAACTGTTCTTGGGTAAGGTTGTTCAAACGTTTGTAAGTCTGGACAGGATCCTGATTATCTTTCTCTATATTCCCTTCCCAAAGTTCACTTACCATCATAGGATGTTTATATTCCCAGAATTCTAACACATAAGGAGAATGGTATTGATTGTCTTCATGCATAAAAGCTTTGTGAGTATTTTTCATAAAAGCTTCAAAATGGCCGTATTCCAGATCAGGCCAATCAGGAAATCTTTTAAGCAAAGCCCATTGTGATGTCATCTCATAAATAGGTCCTGCCCATCCATATACAGTAGCTTTATTATCATAATGAGTCAGGTATTGGAAGCAATGCATCATCTCATGCTGCAGAAGTCCGGGAACACCATATTTGTTCACATTCATTATACCTGGTCTCTTTACTTCAGTAATACCTACATCCGGTTTACCATATCCAACAGCCCCCCCCTCATTTGAACGTTCAACGAAAATAAGCAGTTTCTTTTTACTTGCGCATGAAGTAGTCCAATTGGTAAAACCACCTACATCAATCATCCACTTATAAATATCCTCTGCATAAGCTACACATTTTTCTAAATCTAACGGAAAGTCTCTGTCATTTTTCGGGTCACTTGCTCCCCATCTTTTATCATAAAAGATCGCCACATTAGGTCCTTGTGCCACATGCTCCATATCATAATTTTTATTCAAGACACATCCTTCAGGCACTTTATCATTAGTAAGTTCTTTAGGAATATACAGTTCTTTTTCTTTCTGATCAAAAACAAACTTGACAACAGCATCATTAACACTATTGGATATAATAACCGTCCCAATATGCCCCTCATCTTTTTCTTCATTAGCAGAAGCTACTACCTGAATAGTTTTGTCACCCTGTCCGCTACCGACTGTATTTACTTCCAAGAAATCAGCAGGATTCACTCCTTCTGTTCGAACTGTCCAGTTCACTCCTTTCGATGATTTAATAGCCAATTCATAGGTCGCTCCGACATAAGGCACTAAGATTCTTTCATCAGCTATAGTATAAATCTTACCACCAAAACTAACGCTGAATGTCTCATTTCCTCCACCTTCTATTTTTCCCTCGTCTTCACCGGAAGAACATCCGATTACTGACAATACGCAAACTAGAGCTATACAAGCACTACACAAACTAAATTTTAATGTTTTCATATTCCTTTTTTAATGATTGTTTTATTTTTCAAAGAAATCCAGGTTCCATTCATCCATCCACTTAATCTTAAATTTATTGTCTTCAAATTGAATGGGTAACCAAATATATCGTCCGTCTATCGGATCTTTAGGAGTCCATCGGTCTCCCATATAAATAAAAGCATCTTTCTTCCCTTGAACCGGAAGGATATAAGTACTTTGAGAATAGAATGTTTTCTCCGAATTTTCGCCTATGCAAGGATTACCGAGTTCTGTCCAAGGTCCCCATATAGAAGGAGCTACCGCACTCCGTGCCGCATTCGGAGACCACCCTGTACAACCGGACCCCATGAAATAATAAAGCCCGTCTTTTTTAAAAATAGCTGGAGCTTCCATATAGCGGCCTTCGAATACCCTCACATATTTTCCTGTATAATCCAAATAATCGTCTGTCAGCTCAGCAATATGTAAAGTAGCATTATCTTCCGATGCGAATATATGATATGCCTTTCCATCATCATCTACAAACAACTGTTGGTCACGTACCATTTGTCCCCCAACTAAATCGCGTATGTACAATTGCTTGGTATCTTTTTGACGACTGGCAACATTAATCGGGAATTTTCCGGGAGTAGCACGTGTACTACGAATAAAACGATAAGGTCCGGTCACTTTATCCGCAACCGCAATACCTGCCCGCGCACTCATATACCCTTCACCTTTTAACTCCAGATGAAACCACATGACGAATTTCTTTGTTTTGGGATTATAAATCACTTTAGGACGTTCAAGAATACAACCTTTCTGGATATCACTCCCCGTATTGTCAGTGACCTGCAAGGCAATGCCTTTATCCGTCCAATTATACAAATCTTTAGAAGAATAACAATGTACTCCAACTTGCGCCGTGTTACCAATTTCACCCGTAACTTTATGCTCCCCAAACCAATAATACGTTTTTTTGTGAACTAACATTCCACCACCATGCGCGTTAATATGCACTCCTTTATCATCTTTCCATAGTTGCCCAGGTCGAAATTTGTCTTTTTGTTGTGCCAGACAAGTACAAATAAAAAAGAAAGGAATACTAAAAAATAAGATTCTTTTCATAATACATCATATAAATCAATTAAACAATTAATATTAATTAATCGCAAAACTAGAACTTCTCATTCAGAAAAGCTGTGTTATTTGTACGTAATGATGTTCTAATCATTCCACGGCTCTCTTTTTTTAATAAATGGCTGGTTTCATTTACAAAACTTTTCTATTTTTGTAGAGCTTTTATATTTAAAAAATAATCCGCTGCAGAATATGCAAAAACAGATAATGGAAACTCTAAAAATTGCCAGCCTTCTTTTATGGATACTTATCTCTAATATTGGAGTTGCTCATGCCAATAATGTATTTAAAAACCTGACGGTTAATGAAGGGCTTGCCCATACAGATGCAAACTGTGTAGCTCAAGACAGCACCGGACTTATATGGATAGGAACAAATGCCGGTTTACAGAAGTTTAATGGTTATCAGTTACAGACGATTGATTATTATCCTTTCAATCAGAAAATTTACAAGGCTCACAATCGAATCAATGTAATGGAATGTAGTAAAGATTATCTGTGGATCGGATCTGACAGTGGATTAACTTGTCTGGATTTAAGCACCCATCGCTATGTTCCATATACAATTATAGCCAATGACTCCAGCCTTTTAAAAGAACGTATTCACCAACTAGCCATAGACAATATCCACCAACGTTTATGGATTCGTACAGAAAACAGGCTTTGCATTGCTGAAATTGGAGAGAACAATACTTTGAGAATCCTAAATTGGGAGAATGATAACGACCGTAATATCTCATGGAGTCATTCCAAACCTGCCATTTATCAAGGATATGCTTGGACGCTTGCCAATAATTATCTCGTTCAAATGGAGCTCAAAAATAAGATAAAGGTCAAAAATAGCTACGATTTATCAGCCATCTTACAATATTCAAAATTCTGTGCGCTCTTTATCACTAACGACTTCTTATATTTACGTTTTTCACAAGGTTGTTGCAAAATTAAATTAAAAAACGGCATCCCTGATACAAAGCATATCTCTTATATTAATTTTCATGAAATAAATCCCGCCATTCCCAAACATACAGACGGGTGTTTTCTTATAGACAGCAACGAAACACTCTGGTGTAGTTATTTCGGCGGAATATTTAAAGTCAATAATCCTTTTACACAAGGCACAAACATCCGCAGTTATTTAGCCACCAATAAAGATGTCAATTTCTCACTAGGAACAATAAAATCCCTATTCATCGACACATACAACAATCTATGGATACCAATGGCCAGCAGAGGACTTTATTACCGCTCACTTCAACCCAGTCCTTTTCATAGTATTTCAGACGAAATGCTAGAAGAAATTGGAGTCTCTAAAAGTGAGATAACCTCCATTACAGTAGAAAACAATACTGCTATATGGATGATCGTTGAGGGGGGACGCTTAATCCATTATAATATAAAAAAGAAAGAAATCACCCCCATACCTCTAAATACTACCCAAGGCACAGCAGACCGACTACACACATTAACCCTCAGCGCAGATCAAAAGAAATTATATATTGGTTCATGGTACGGACTACTCATTTATGATATACAAAGTGGTAACAGTCATTGGCTTATCGGAGAAAAGAAGGGAACTTTCCTGAACGCACAGATCAGCATATCCAAAATTGCCGAAGATCAATGGGGAAGACTTTGGACATGTTCATGGGGAAAAGGTATTTACTGTATTGAGAATCCGCACACCAATCCTAGTATTAAATACTATTTCAATTCAAGAACCCGACAAAATATCATTTCTGATTTCATCACAGATCTCCTTATTAAAGATAAAGCAGCTCTACTATGTACCGACCGCGGTCTGAATAAAATATGGATGAATAATGCTGGAGAAGTTGAGAACATATCCGCTTATCAGTCTCGTCCCAATTCTCCACATTCATTATCATCCGATTATATTGCTTGTATTGCACAACAGAATGACTCCATATACTGGGTCGGAACGATTGGAGGAGGATTAAATAAGCTCACCATTCATTCAAGGCTCAATAACGACTATTCGGCAACACCTTATACACAACATAACGGTCTGACAAGCAATGATTGCGAAATTGTATATTTAGACGAAAAGCAAAATATATGGATTGGAGGAAACGGTATTTCTTGTTTCAACCCTAAAACAGCGAAAATATCTGTATATGAATTAACAGACGGCTTGCAAACCAACTCATTTAAGATTGGAGTAGGAGCACAATCCTCTGACGGAACAATTTATATGGGTGGTATTGGAGGAGGAAACTATTTTCTACCTCAAAATGTAACAAGCATCTCCCATCCTGTTTCATTAAGTTTCAGTGACCTATATGTGAATAACAAGATTATTACTCCACAAACTGAGTATGAAGGACGGATTACATTATCAACCATCCTCGATAAAACAAGAAAATTAGAACTGACCCATAATCAAAATAATTTCATCATTTCATTTTCCGCTCTCGGATATAACTTGTCTAACCGCATCATGTACCGATATAAAATGGTTGGTTATGATAAAATATGGCAAATCAATCCTTATTCTATAGATAGAGCGCATTACTCAAATCTGCCACATGGCGAATATAAATTCCTATTACAAGTTTCAACCGACAGAGGTTACAGTTGGTCAACTCCTGAAAAAAGCATCGGGATATCTATTCTTCCCCCTTGGTGGTTGACAGGTTGGGCCAAAACATTATATATTATCGTATTTACATTAATCATAACAACTTTTGGTTATCAATATCATCAGGAACAAAAGTTGAAACGAGAAAAGCACATACAAGAAATTCAACGTGTAAACGAAGAAGAAAAGCATCAATCGAAAATGCGTTTTTTCATGAACATCTCTCACGAATTAAAAACGCCGCTTACACTGATTACGTTGGCTGCCGAACGGATGGCAGAATTAAATTTATCCAAGGAATGTATGACCATATTATCCAATTCCCAAAGAATGTTATCACTAATTACCGAACTGGTAGATATTAGAAAAACAGATTTAGGAATTAACCATTTGGATCTTTCCTTTCAAAACATATCAGAGCTAGTAGAACAACTATACATGGAAATGATTCCATGGGCGGAGAAAAAGAATATAGCGATAAGCTTCCAGCCAGCAAAAGAAGAACTAAAAATGGATATTGACCGAGATAAAATTGGCAAACTGGTGATTAATCTGATTTCTAATGCTATAAAATATACTCCGGAAAAAGGAAAGATTGAACTCTCACTGAAACAGGGTATGATAAACGATATTAATCCCATGTACTCTGTGATGCATAAGGAAGGTGAAATACCGGAAAAACAACCTATTTGTATTTTTACCGTTCGAGACACTGGTATAGGAATCTCATCGGAATCAATCGGAAACATTTATGATAGATTTTTCCAAGTAAAAGATACCAATCTCACTCATTTAGGATCAGGAATCGGATTGGCCATAGCCAAAAACATGGTCTTGTTACATAAAGGATGTATAATTGTTAGTAGTGAACGTACTGTAGGCACAGAGTTTATAGTTGCTTTACCTATAACAAATAGAACAATCTCTCAGGAGAAAACATCGACTGATATTTCTTCTTTTGACAGCAAGGAATTCATTGAGAAACAATATATTGAATATCTTCCATCCGAAAAAACAGATAACAATTCTATTTCCACAAAATCCTCGGATGCAGAACTACCCACACTGCTTATCGTGGAAGACAACAGAGAACTGCAAAAAGCATTGATCGAGCAATTGTCATCGTTTTATAATATACAAGTAGCAGATAATGGGAAAATAGGATTAGAAATGTGTGAAACATTTTATCCGGATATTATTATTAGTGATGTTATGATGCCTGAAATGGATGGAATAGAAATGTGTAAAAAAATTCGTGAGAATCTATCAATAGCCTACATACCTATTATACTATTAACCGCCAAAGGAAATGTGGACAATCAGATAGAAGGCTATGAATCTGGTGCCGATTTATATATTCCCAAGCCATTTTCCGCTAAATTCCTTGAAGTAAATATAAGAAGACTATTACAACAAAAAGAAAGATGGCTGAAATCGGAACAACAGCTTTTCATCAAAAAGGAATGCATTTTAGAAGATAACAACCTTTTTTCCGAACAACTCAGGCAACTGATCGAAGAAAACTTAGGAAATCCCAATTTCTCTATAGATTTTCTGTGTCACGAATTCGGCATGGGAAGAACGAAACTATATAGCAAAATGAAGGAAATAAGCGAGCAACCGTTGGCTGACTACATACGTAATATCCGACTAGAAAAAGCTGCATATTTATTGAGACATTCAGAACTCAATGTAAACGAAGTGATGAACGAAACCGGATTTGTAAACAATTCCCATTTCTCCAAAATATTTAAATTGAAGTATAGAGTAACTCCTTCTGAATATAAAAAAATGCAATAAACAATTGATATACACTTCTCATCTTCAAAGGTTATAAAGACTTTGTTTTTCCGTCTTTTTATGTTCTTTTTGTTTTTGCGTACATAAAACACAGTTTTGCGTATGCAAAACAAACTATATTTCCTGCAATTTATGGAACTTTGAATGTTTTTAAAACAAAATTAACCAAAATGAAGTCTAATTAAAAATCAATGAAATGAAACATTCCAGTAAAATTGCCTGCGTAATGTTCTTGGCTTTGACCATTCCATGTATCGGCTATCAAATAGCAATGGCGAAAAATGGAACAAATGAAGTCAACAAGGTAACATCAGTTCAACAGCAGCAAAAGAAGAGGGTTGTTACAGGAGTAATCACAGATGCAGCAGATGGTAGCCCCATTGTAGGAGCTACCATTAGATTGAAAGGAACGTCTGCAGGTGTTATTTCAGACCTAAATGGAGCCTACTCCATTCAAATTAATAATAGTAAAAGTGCTCTCCTTATATCTTATATAGGGTATAAAACACGAGAAATTCCAGTCGAAGATTTAGCAGTCATCAACATCAAACTGCAATCGGATAATGAAATGCTTGATGAAGTTGTAGTTGTTGGTTCTGGAACTCAAAAAAAAGTAAGCGTTACCGGTGCTATTTCTACTGTAAAAGGTTTGGAATTGAAGGCACCAAGTTCATCATTAAGCAGTTCTATGGCAGGACGCTTGGCTGGTGTATTCGTTAATACAAACAGTGGAGAACCAGGTTCAGCATCAACTTTCTATATTCGTGGAATTTCTTCATTTGGAGGACGTGCCACTCCGCTAATTTTATTGGACGATGTGGAAATATCTTCAGGAGACCTAGATAACATTCCGGCTGAAACCATTGAGTCCTTTACAATTCTAAAAGATGCATCAGCAACAGCCATTTATGGAGCACGAGGTGCTAATGGTGTGATGATTGTCACTACCAAGTCGGGAATGGAAAATACTAAAGCTAAAGTCAATATCACATTGGAAAATGCATTTCACTCACCAATGAACTTTCCTGAATTTGTAGATGGAGCCACATGGATGGATATGTACAATGAGGCACAGTTAACGCGTGACAAATCTGCGACAAAACGATATGACGATATTACTATCCAAAATACCCGGAATCATGTAAATCCATACTATTATCCGGACGTAGACTGGGGAGAGTTGATATTTAAAGATATGACTATGAGCCAAAGAGCTAATATCAATGTATCAGGAGGTGGTTCAAAAGTGACTTACTATATCAGTTTAAACGTAAATCATGATACGGGTTTACTCGACTCTCCAAAAATTTATTCATGGGATAACAATATTAATAATCTCGCTTATAATTTTCAAAATAACATTCAGGTGAAAATAACTCCAACTACAAAAATTCGCTTGAATATGAATGCACAGATTCGTAAGTACAAAGGTCCTAACTATTCAACATCGGATTTATTCAAAAAAACATTAACAACAAATCCAATTAATTTCCCTGCTTATTTCCCTGCTGAAGAGGGAGATACGCATGTCAAATTTGGTAATGCGATACTAAGCGGTAACAATCTTCGTACTAATCCGTATGCCGATATGGTAACTTCTTTTGAAGAAACCAATATGAATACGTTGAATACGACTGTACGTATTGATCAGGATTTGTCTTTTATAACCAAAGGATTATCTGTGAACGGACTTGTCAACTTCAAAAACTATTATACGAGTTCTTACAATCGTTCCATTCAGCCTTACTATTATAAACTTGCGAATAACAGTTATGACTCAGAAAATCCCTCTATGGAATTAAGTCGTTTGGGAACCTCTGGTACCGATTATATTTCTCAGTCTGGGATCTCCAAAAATGGGGATAACACCCTTTTATTACAGTTCCAACTTGATTACAAACGTCGTTTTGGAAGTCATAATGTAACCGGTATGCTTCAATATATGCAGCGTGACTACCGTTCAGACGTGTTACCTCATCGTAATCAAGGCTTTTCCGGGCGTTTTACTTATGATTATGATCACCGCTATCTAGCTGAGTTTAATTTCGGATACAACGGTAGTGAACGTTTGCCGGACGGAAGTAGATTTGAGTTCTTTCCCGCTGTTTCGCTGGGCTGGGTAATCAGTAATGAAAAATTCTTCGAACCACTGACCTATGTGGTTGATAATTTGAAAGTAAGGAGTACATTTGGTTTAGTAGGTAGTGATAATACCCATGGATATCCATCAAATTTCCTTTACTTTGATAAGGTAACTTTAAACTCTGTAGGTTTCAATTTTGGTGATGAATGGCTTGCTTCCCACAAAGGTCCTGTACTCAATCAATATGCTGTAGTTGATCCTTGTTGGGAACGTGCTAAAAAATTTGATGTAGGAGTTGATTTGACTTTATTACGTAACTGGAATATGACATTTGATTATTTCTATGAAAAACGCGATCGAATTTTGATGCAACGTGCTGCATGGCCGAAAGCATTGGGATATGGTGATGCAGTTCCTTGGTCTAATATGGGTGAAATGGATAGTTGGGGATATGAATTCAGCACAAATTATGCTTACCAGATCAATAAAGACTGGCGTGTTGATTTTCGCGGTAACTTTACTTATGCGACTAATAAGTATGTATATAAAGACGAACCTAACTATCCTTATGATTGGAAGTTGTACACAGGACGTGTAAGTACAGCAACTTGGGGCTATGTAGCTGAAGGGTTGTTCCAGACAGAAGAAGAAATAGCAGGACATGCTAAACAAGATTTAGGTAGTACCCCGAAAGTAGGAGACATTAAGTATAGAGATTTGAATGGAGACGGAGTGATAGACAAGAATGATGATGGCATCATTTCTGATTATAGTAGTATTCCTCGTATTCAATATGGTTTTGGAGCCAATCTTACATGGAGAAAATTTGACTTTGGTATATTCTTTAATGGTTCAGCTATGCGAAAAATCATGTTAAGTGGCATTCATCCATTCGGACAAAACGAATATAATATTTTCCAATTCATAGCAGATGACCATTGGACCGAAAACAATCCTAATCCAAGTGCTAAATATCCGCGTTTAGCTTTATTGGACGGAGACGGTGCGAATAATAAAGTAGCAAGTAGTTATTGGATGCGCAACGGTAATTTTCTACGCTTGAAACAGATTGAATTGGGATATAACTTTAAATATGGACGAATATACATCACTGGTGATAATCTTGTAGTATTCAGTCCTTTCAAAGAATGGGATCCGGAATTGAGTTGGAACTCTTACCCCTTACAACGCACATTCAACATTGGTTTACAATTAACTTTCTAAACAGTAACAGATATGAAATTATTGAATCATATAAAAGCACTAAGTGGAGTATTTGCTCTTTCACTTGGAACAATGGTAACTTCTTGCAATTTCTTGGATATTGTCCCCCCTGAACAGGCTACTTTATACGATGCAACTAAAGATGCTGATGCAACTTTAGGTTTCCTCAGTTCATGCTATGCAGGTATAACCAACCCTATACTCACAGGTGGGACCGAATCAGCCGGTGATGAATATGTAAATCCACCATTATGGCAAAACAACGGACAACGAATAGCATATGACCAAAGTAATCAAAACGCACCGGCTGATGAACGCTGGACCAAAACATGGAAATATATAGGACAAACCTTATTATTTCTTCAGGAACTACCCAAAGCTCGCGGTATTACTGAATTAGAACGAGTAGAGTGGACTGCAGAAGCATACTTTTTACTGGCTTACTACCACGCCGAAATACTGCGTTTCTATGGTCCTTGTCCTATTACCGACAAACTTCTAGGAATCAACACAACGCCTGATATGTATGGAGGTCGTTGGCATTATGACGCAGCAGTCGACTGGATTGTAGACACGATTGATGAAAAAGTATTAGCAGGACATCCCCTGCCTGATAAACGTAATACAAATGAAACCGGACGTATCACCCATGTAATTGCTTCAGCCTTTAAAGCTAGAGTTCTCCTATACGCCGCTTCTCCTTTATGGAATGGTAATTTCCCTTTTCCTACTTGGAAGAGTAAAGTAGAAACAGAATATAAAGGTAAAAACTATGGAAAAGAACTAGTAAGCACCACTCCAGATGAAAATAAATGGAGACGAGCGCTCACAGCCTGCCAAGAAGCATTAGAAGCAGCCCAAGGAGCAGGTTACTGTCTATACGGTCTCAATCCTGACGGAACACCGAATGAGGATATCCTGAGTCGCTATGAGACAGATAACATAAAACTAGAGAATGTATATATTCCGGGAGAAAATATTACTGACGAATTCAAAAAAACAGTTCTTATGCTTCGCTACTTGGTCACGGCACGTGCTAATGACGGAAATACAGAACTTATATGGGGAGTCAACAAAGATGATGATTCATTCATCACAACCTCTATGCCCAAACGAGTACTCAAACAAAATAATGGGGATTATGTGAATGGTTGGTCAGGAATAGCACCGACATTAAACTCAATTGAACGTTTTTACATGGCAGACGGAACTCGTTTACAGAATCCTTCTGATCCAGAATTATTCAAAAGAGCTAATGTAGACCCAAATCGCCCTGATATTATCAAAATGAATGTAGCCCGCGAAGCTCGTTTTTATGCTTGGATGGCATTTGATCATGGTGACTGGTCAACTCAATATGCTAACACAAAACCTCTTAAGCTCGATATTAAAAATAGTGCTGCACATGGATACGATCCCCAAAACTTTAATCGAGACAACAATGTTACCGGATATTTTAACCAAAAATTCTTATCTCCAGGACATGTACGTACTGTCACTGGAAGTCAGAGTTGGAAAAGAGGTCCCCGTCCGATTATTCGCATGGCTGAACTTTATCTAAGTATTGCTGAATGTTATGCAGCATTAAATGACATTGATAACGCCATCAAATATTTAGCTCCAGTTCGTAAACGTGCAGGATTGCCTGAATTGACCCGACAAACAATTAATGATTCTGGGTATGATATTATGGAATGGGTACGAAATGAACGCTTCTGTGAATTATGGGGAGAAGGCCATCGTCTACACGATGTACATCGTTGGGCTAAAGGCCCTGAATATTTGGGAGCCGGTAAACGTCGTGGTTTGAATGCTTTAGTGGTAGATCCGTCATTTGAGACATTCAATACACCAATGGCAATCAACCAACCTTTCACCTGGAACGACCGTATGTATCTGGCTCCTTTGGGTTTCGAAGAAAGTTCGAAAAACTTAAACTTGGTTCAGGCACCGGGATATTAATCTAAATACTTAATAAGCATTACAAGAATATGAAAAAGATATTTTTTATTTCATTACTAACCGCAGGACTTCTATTTCATGCAGCCTGTACCGATGAGGTTACCTATGATCAGGAACAATATAAATCAGTTGTTCATCTGAAAGAAAGCGGAGTAGTAAATATTGATTTTTACAACATCGGTCAAGATGTCTCTTTTGAAACATGTATAACCAAAGGAGGTACAGATCCCTCTGTTGCTGGTGATGTGTCACTAGTAAAATTTACAGAAGAAGAACTAGAGACATACAATCAAGGATATGGTTCGGATTTCAAATTACTTCCCGAAGGTTATTATACAATGCCTGATAAAGTATCATTTGAAGCAAACCAGGAAGCTACTAACATTAAAATAGTCTTAAAAGCTAACATAGGTGAATTGGATGATGACATTTCATATATATTGCCTATACGACTTGAAAGTGAGAATCACAATGTCTATTCTTTTAAGAATTCACTATTATTACACCCGAAAGTCATTACTCCAACAGTATCCCTCGATGCAATAGGAGTACAAACTGTAACAATGTATGACTATCCCACAGCAGCAGGAGAAGTGACATACGAAACAGGATTGACACTTGACTTCTTCAACGAATGGGAATTCAAAGTCAAACTGGTTAATGATTGGAATAAATTGAATGAATTGGTACAAGCTTACAATACTGCGAACGGTACAGACTATAAGACTCTTCCTGCCAATAACTATACTATGCCTTCGACTATAGAATTTGGATCGGACGAATCTTCAAAAGGGCTTTCTGTCCAGTTAAAAAAAGCCGAACTGAATAGCGAAAAGGAATACCTGCTTCCTGTCGCACTGAATGGGATAGAAGGTGTGCCATTTGATGTCAGCGACCAGATATTATATATCCGTTTGCACTTGACAAAAGAACTTCCTAAGGTAATAATAAAAGAGGATATGGTTTCCACAAATAGTTATATGGATACAGATAGTCAAGGTCAAGGAACTGTTACGAACGTGATAAACGGTATGGCTGGACGATATTGGCAAAGTCAAAACAAAGAATATCCTGGTCGTACTGAATACGTCAATGATGAAACCTATGGAGTTTATATAGACTATGATTTGTCCAAAGGAGATATTTTACTTCAAACTCTTGTAAAAATCGAGCTTTGGGTACGTTCCAAAGGATATGCAGGAGGAACAATACCTAAAATTGTTCGTCTTTATGGTGGTACCAATAGTAACGATTTACAACCATTGTCAGAAGAAATAATCATAAATGACAACGATATAGAAACTGGAGTGCCTAAGCCCAACACTACTCCTGCAAATGTTTGGGCTTCTGAACCCTTTGAAATTACAAAAGAAATTACTTATCTTCGTTTCTCTATCATAAAGAATCAGAAAGGTCACGATCTAAGATTGCCAAGTTGGAACTCTGCTTCAGTTGTCGAACTTGATTATTACGGTTTATAACAGTTTTGACATATTCATAAGTTCGCATTGAGATTACAATTAGGTGGAAGTTTCTTGAAACATAAGTCACTTCCACCTTTTTCTTATAAATCATTAAATTATAACTATTATGAGAATACATATCATATCAACAGTATTATTCTTATGGATGATTTCCTTACCAGCAACAGCAAATAAAAATGAAAAAGCAGCTACAAACTTGGCTAAAAGAATCATCCCGGAAGTCGCAGACAAAATACGATTTGAGCAACTCTCAGAGAATGAAAAGAAAGACTTTTTTGAACTGGAGTCTCTGGAAGGAAAAATCGTGGTCCGAGGTAATTCAGCCAATTCAATGGCAGTAGGTTTGAATCATTATCTTAAATATTACTGTAAGACATCCGTTTCTTGGTACCTAAATGATCCGGTAGAACTGCCGGACATACTTCCTGTCATTCCACAGAAAGTCAGTATTGAAGCTCGTATGGACAATCGCTTCTTCTTAAATTATTGTACGTTCGGCTACACAATGCCTTGGTGGCAATGGGAAGACTGGGAACGTCTGATAGACTGGATGGCATTAAACGGGATAAATCTACCATTAGCTATTACCGGACAAGAAGTTGTATGGTACAAAGTGTGGAGAAAACTAGGATTGACCGATGCAGAAATTCGTGAATATTTTACCGGTCCTGCATATTTACCTTGGCATCGAATGGCCAACATCGACTATTGGTTAGGAAATCTTCCCGACTCTTGGCTAGAACATCAAAAAGAATTACAAAAGAAAATAGTGCAGCGTGAAAGAGAACTGAATATGAAACCTGTTCTACCAGCATTTGCCGGTCATGTGCCACTTGCAATCAAAAGAGTATATCCTGAAGCGAAAATCAACAAATTAAGTATGTGGGGAGGATTTTCCCAACCTTACCATTCACAGTTCCTGGATCCACTTGACCCTTTGTTCAGCAAAATACAAAAGGAATTCATGAAAGAACAGGAGTCTTTATATGGCACTGACCATATTTATGGTGCAGACCCTTTCAACGAAATGGTCCCGCCTAGTTGGGAACCGGATTATCTGGCAAGAGTAGCAAAAACCATTTATGAAACAATGAAGCAACAAGATCCCAAAGCTTCTTGGCTACAAATGACTTGGCTCTTCTATTTTGATCGTGGTCATTGGACCAATCCGCGTATTGACGCGTTCGTAAATGCAATACCGAAAGATAAAATGATCTTATTGGACTATTTTGCAGAAAATACAGAAGTATGGAAACAGACTAAAAGTTATTTCGGACAGCCTTATCTATGGTGTTATTTAGGCAATTTTGGTGGTAACACAATGTTGGTTGGCAATATAAAAGAAGTTGGACGACGCATAGAAAATGCTTACACTAACGGAGGGGATAATTTTTGGGGAATAGGCTCTACACTGGAGGAGTTCGGAGTGAACCCTTTAATGTACGAGTATGTTTTTGATAAAGCATGGGATTACAAACTGACTGATGAAGCCTGGATAGATGCTTGGGCCGACCGACGTACGGGAGACACGAATCCAACCATTCGTAAAGCTTGGCAAGCTATGTATAACAAAATATATGTATCTACAGCAGAGTTAGGACAAGGAACCTTGACTAACACACGTCCGTGTTTGGAGAAAAACGGTACTTGGACCACACGTCCGGGAATTCGCTATGACAACAAACAGCTTTTTGAGATATGGGAACAAATGTTGGAGTCAAATAGTACGAGGGAAAGCTACATGTATGATGTAGTAAATATCGGCAGACAGGTATTAAGCAATTATTTCCTAGAAGTCAGAAATCGTTTAACACAAGCATATAAACAAAAAAACAAAAAAGAATTATTGGAAGAAGGAATGGAGATGCTTGACATTCTAAACGATCTGGATCTTTTATTATCTTCTCACAGCAGTTTCCTGTTTGGTAAATGGATACAAGATGCCTCCAAGTTTGGAATAAATGCAGAAGAAATAGCTTATTACAGAAAAAATGCCCGTTGTCTGCTCACTACGTGGGGAGAAAAAGGAAGTTCACTAAATGACTACGCCAATCGTTCTTGGGCAGGATTAACCAATGGTTATTATCGTCCACGATGGGAAGAATTCATTCGTGATGTATACCGTGCACTCGAACAGGGCAAAGAATTCGACCAAAAAGCTTTTAATAAAAAGATGATAGAATGGGAACAAGATTTTGTAGATAATGATTTCATATCTGCGGATACCCCAAGAAAGGATGGAGTAAAAATAGCAAAACGATTGAAAGACAAATATAAAACATTAATACTTAATTCAAACAAATAGGCGTATGAAAACACAAGAAAAAAGGTTTTGGAATTTAATACCAACCATATTGTTAGTAATGCTGATAGCCGGTTGCGGTGGAGATGAAGAAACCTCTAAAGAAGAAAATTCGCTATCTTTCAAACTGAGTTCCTCCGATTTAAGTTTGGGAACATCTAAAAACATTAAAGTAATGGTTCCCTATGCAGGCGGAGTCTATAAATTATCAGTTAAAGCCTCACCGGAAACAGTCTGGAGCGCAATTGTAGAGAGCGGAAATGATCTGCTGGATGTAACCCCTTCGGGAGAGCAACAAGGAGATGGAGAAATAAAAATCACAGCAACTGAAGATAGTGAAAAAACAGGTGGAAAGACAGGCGTTGTATTAATAAAAAACAATGCAGATAATTCTCCTCTAAAAATTTCTTTTGAACAAAAGGAAAAAGAATTATTTTTTCCAGAAGGGCTTTGGGGGCAAACTAGTGCAGATTTTCAGAATCCGATGAGTACATTCAATGTACATTATGGAAAAATAGGGGATAACGTTGCATTACTTTGGGCAAGAACGATTGGAGTTAACCCATCGGTTGCACCTTCAAACCGTAGGTTTGATCCTAACAAGGCATTGGCAGCATGCGAAGAGGTATACAACTTTTTAGTTGATGAACTGGGATTTGCCAACCGGACAACATCATGCGCAGCCAAATATAAATTTATTGTCAGAGTACGGGATGATGATAATGGTACCGCATATGGTGGAGGAAAGGATGACGTAGGGCTGTTTGAGGTAAGTCCTCTTCATTTGCAGAACGAACGTTACGGAATTTTCTATCATGAAATGTGTCATAGTTTTCAGCATATAGCAGGGCGAGACGGTGCAGGGCGACTTTCGGGACCTATTAACGAGATGACCTCCCAATGGGCATTATTACGTCGTTTTCCAGACTGGATAGATCTTGAACGGTCACATTTTAATGATTTCATGCTACGGACTCACTTAGCCTTCTTACATGAGGACAATGGTTATCATTCTCCTTATGTCTTGGAATATTGGGCTTACAAACATGGGGTAGAAATGGTCAGTAGAATATGGAAAGAAGCCATTAATGCCGACAACAGCGACCCTGTAGTTATTTACAAGAGACTTACTAATATAAATCAAGAACAGTTTAATGATGAGATTTATGATGCGGCAACTCGTTTTATCACATGGGATCTTCCTCATATAGAAAAGGAATATGCAAAACACGGAGGTGCCAACGTACATACCTGCGAACTGAAACGAACGTCTAACAGTTATCAGATAGTGCCGGAACGTTGCCCTTCAAATTATGGATATAACGGTATCAAATTAGCAGTTCCGGCTGCGGGAACCCAAATACGCTTGATCTTCCAAGGCATGATAGGTGCCCAAGGTTTTAATCCACCAGTAAAAACAGAGTGTAAAGGCTGGAGGTTTGGTTTCCTCGCTGTGAAGGATAATGGTGAACGAGTATATGGAGATATGGGAAAAGTGACAGAAGGATCAGGTACAATTAATTTTACTGTACCTGAAAGGACCAAGCACCTTTGGCTTGTCGTGACAGGAGCACCTACTAAGCATTGGAAGCACATTGTAGATCAGGATAAAAAAAATGACGAACAATGGCCATACAAATTTACTTTACTTGGCACAGAGCCAGACGGACAATATTGTAAAGTAAAAGACTAATTATTACAAAATATATCACAAAAAAACTCGAACTCTTTTCAGATTCGAGTTTTTTTATAAATAAAGAACAAATAACAATAAATTCTGATAGAAAAACAAATAGAACATCTTTGCGTACAAATAACAAAGTCCATTCGGCTCATAATACCTACATTTGTCACAACAAATAATCACAAAGTCATGAAAAAATCCATTTTTATATTCATTCTACTTTATATCAGTAGCAACATTCTTTACGGAAAAGCATCTGATTATATATTGCAATCTCCTTATTGTACTGATGAAAAACACATAGAATAAGGAATATGCGCATTCATATTTTCGTATTCTTATAATTTGAAATCTAATATCGTTTTTATTTATGAAAGCAAAAAAGTTTGTATATTTATTAGTATTTTCTTGTGGGATATCTCATGCTACATATGCCCAAACGGATAATATGGCAGACGACCAGCACTTAATATTGGGACAGCACTTGACAGCGGAAGCTGCGGCAAACTCTGCTAGCAACACACATCCTGATGCGCAATGGTTTCCAAAAGCCGGTTTAGGTCTGTTTATACATTTGGGCATAGCAGCAGCTCACGGGGGTGGAGACTTGTCTTGGTGTATGTATGCTAATAAGCCTTGGGAGGATGCAGAAATTGCACCTTATGAATATTGGAAATTTGCCGATGTATGGAATCCGGTTAAGTTTAAGCCCGAAAAATTTGTGAAACAGGCTAAGGCGGCTGGCTTTAAGTATATCGTTCTAACAACCAAGCATCATGACGGATATACCATGTGGCCAAGCAAGTATGGTGAATTAGGAGTAAAACAAAAATTGAATGGACGGGACATTGTGAAAGAATTCGTGAATGCTTGCCATGAAAATGATATAAAAGTCGGGTTGTATTTCTCTCCACCAGATTGGTATTTTGACAGAGATTATAAAAATTGGGATTATTCGAATAAGCAATTCATGAATGCCCATCATCAGGTGTTGGCACAAGCTCCGGAGAAACCCGCCGACCATGATAAAAAGCGTAAGGAAATGGTGGCAAATCAGGTGCGTGAGCTGTTGACCAATTACGGACGCATTGATCTGATGTGGTTTGATGCCGGACAGGGTGAAATTTCTAATACGGAAGTTCGTCGTTTGCAACCCGGCATTGTGATTAACCGTCGTAATGGAGAAAAAGGGGATTACGGTGATTCTGAGGGGAAACTCCCGAAAAAACGTTTTCGTGGCTGGTTTGAGACTTGTGAAACTTGCTGGCCTAGCCGTCGTTGGAGCTATTCCACCAGCGATCGTATGAATACAGCTGATGATGTCATTGAAGAACTAGTACTATTGCGCGCATGGGGAGGAAACTTACTTGCTAATGTAGGTCCCAAAGCTGATGGCTCTATGCCGAAAGAGGCTCTTGAAGCATGGGAAGAAATGGGCAAATGGATGAAACATTCCGGTGAATCTGTGTATGATGTGCAAGGTGGACCTTATCCGGAAAAAGCGAATCAGCCGGTCACTATAAAAGGAAACAATACCATGTACGTACACTTATTCCCTGATTTTCATTCTACAGTGATTGTGAAGGATGTCAAATCGAAGCCTTCAAAAGCAATCTTGCTACGCACGGGTGAAGAGGTACACTTCTCCTATGCAAACCATGTATTGAAAGTGAATGTAGCTCCGTCCACAAGAACACGCCAGGTTGATACCGTGAAATTGATTTGGTAAAATATAATATTTAATACTATGCACTTACTTATTGATATGCCAATCAATAATCTGGTTTATGCGCTAGCTTCTCCGAACTGTATCGATGACACTTCATGGATAAAAGGAGGACAAACTGCTTGGGAATGGTGGAATGACAGACTGGACACCACGTGACATTGAATTGGATTTCTCTTTCTTACCGGAAGGTAATTACAAATCAGTCTAAGATGAAAATCTATTTGGCACCTGACGGAGGTTTTGCCAACAACCTATTGAAACAATCTTTGTAACAGGATAAAATATCAGTTTGACCATGAAGAATAAAAACTTAACACTATTGACTATAAGTTTGCTACTGCTTATTAGCTGTAGCCCTAAAGATACTCTTCCCCCCGAATCTTTATCAGGTATTTACCCGCATCTAGCCTATTATAATAGTGAAGGCGAGTGTGGAACAGGAGCAGTTGTGCCTTGGGCAGACCGGCTTTGGGTAATCACTTACGGCCCGCATCTACCCAAAGGATCTTCTGACAAATTATATGAAATAACTCCTGACCTGCAACAAATTGTCCGAAAAGAAAGTGTTGGAGGTACTCCTGCCAATCGAATGATTCATCAGGAAAGTAACCAGCTTTTTATCGGACCATACGCAATTGACAGTACCCGCCGAGTTAGAGTTATACCCTATTCGGAAATGCCTGGCCGACATACAGGAAACGCACGTCATCTAACCGACCCGGAACATAAGATTTATTATGGGACAATGGAAGAAGGTTTTTATGAAGTTGACGTAAACTCTTTGGAAGTAAAAGAATTATACCGTGACGGCAATGTTCAAGAAAACAATCAAAGACCGGGCAGTTATGCCCCTATCAGCGCCCTACTACCCGGTGTACACGGAAAAGGATTGTATTCCGGTCAAGGAGTCATGGTTTTCAGCAATAACGGAGAAGGCTCCTCAGAAGCATTAACCAACCCGGACATTGAAGCCGGAGTATTAGCAGAGTGGAACGGGAAAGAATGGAAAGTCATCCGCCGGAATCAATTTACGGAAATAACAGGTCCGGGAGGTATTTATGGAAATACATATCCCGAAACAGATCCGATATGGGCTACCGGTTGGGACTCCAAATCCATTATTTTAGGTGTTCGGGAAGTAGAAAATGGCTGGAGATTCTACCGGTTGCCCAAAGCAAGCTACTCTTATGATGGTGCTCATGGATGGAATACCGAATGGCCACGTATTCGTAATATTGGCACACACAACCACCCCGAATACTTAATGACTATGCACGGTATGTTTTGGCAGTTTCCCAAGACTTTTACAACGGATAATACAGCCGGAATACGTCCACGGTCCGCATATTTAAAAGTCATTGGAGATTTTGCCCGTTGGAAAGACCAGCTTGTTTTTGGTTGTGACGATGCCGCCCAAAAAGAATTTCTAAATAAACGTAAGGCAAAAGGAAATATAGAAGGGCCAGGACAATCAAATTCCAACTTGTGGTTTACATCTTTAAGTAAACCTGATGAACTAGGCCCTGTTACAGCCAGTGGTTCCGTTTGGGAAAATGATCAGGTAACGGCAGGTAGTTATTCTGACCCTTTCTTATTTACCGGCTGGGATTACCGTAGTTGCTGGATAAAAAATAATGGCAAAGAAACAACAACATTTACTTTTGAAATGGATGAAAAAGGAAATAATCACTGGAAAGAAGTAAAGAAAGAGACAGTTCCTGCCGGGAAGTCACTTCTCACGACTTTTTCATCATTGGAAAAAGGAGAATGGGTTCGCGTAAAAGTGGATCAGTCTACCATGGCAACAGTCTGCTTTAATTATACAACAAAAGATAACAGAACAAATGATGATAATAACCTATTCAAAGGCTTGGCCTCAGTTGAAGCAGTTAAATTAACGGGAGGATTGTTATACGGATTAGGAAATAACCAACGAACTTTGGGAATTGTTTCACAACAGCATAAAGATGGTAACATAACAATCAATGGATATTATGAATTGACCGATTCCCTTCAACTTGTCCATAAGGACGCCCCTAAAACGTCACAATTCATTCTTGAAAAATTTGCCATTCCCGAGCAAGCTATCTCAATTGAAGAAAGTTCCGTACTAGTAATCGACGACAAAGGAAGACGTTGGAGATTACCATTAGGAAACAAAGAATACAGTTCAAAGAAAAAACAAGGAACTTTCCGCATTTGTCGGGAAGTGGCAACAGAAAGAGATTTATTTAATTGCCACGGAACTTTTTACGAGCTACCAGCGGAGAATGCCGACGGATACGCCAAAATACGTCCTATATGCAGTCATTCCTTTGGCATTAACGACTACGCTTCTTATCGTGGCCTCCTCGTAATGACGGGGGTAGATCTCAATAAAAGCAAAGGAAATGAGCATATAATTATCTCAAAAGATAAAAAAGCGGCTGTTTGGGCAGGGTGTATTGATGACCTTTGGGAAATGGGAAAACCCATAGGTCAAGGAGGTCCCTGGTTGAACACAGATGTCAAAGCTCAAATTGCTTCTGACCCGTATTTAATAGGATTCTACGATAAAAAGACACTAACATTATCACATAAAGGCACACAAACAGTCACTTTTTCTGTAGAGATTGATCCTACAGGAAATAATAATTTCATGAAGTATCACGAATTCAGAGTAGAGCCCGGCAAAACTTTTACTTTTCAATTTCCGGAAGGATTCCATGGAAGATGGATACGGTTTAAAACTGATACCAATGTAAATGCTACCGCATGGTTGGAATATCAATAATGGATATATCCTAATGAAATCTGACTTTGCCGGATATTACTGGCAAATGTTTTTTCTTTCATCTTTACAGGAAAAATATGTAATGCTTGATTTTTGGGGAAGTTGGTGTGGTTGGTGTATTGACCCTTTCCAAGCATACACAGTCATCATAACAAGGTGAATAAGTTCCTTAAACAAGTAGAAATACTTTGCTTTTCTCCTTTATATAGTTTACCTTTGCTACTGATATAGTTTACTCACCACAGCCATGGTAAGTACTTACCACGGCTGTGACAAACGAACGATCAGGCATCGGAACACAACTATCCTTATGCCTTAATCAAAAAATAAAGATAGGACAACTTTCTGCTCAAACATAAATGAAAGAAATAGTTCCGTTTTCCGCAAAAAAACTTATCTTTGTTCCCGGAAGATAATAATTCACGCATAAAACTCATGCCAAAAGATTCATTTTGCATACAATACACCAACTGCACAGGATGTCCCAATGTCAACGAGAACATCCTTGTGTATAGAAACCTACCCAAAGGAGCGCATATCCCGAAGGATAAGTGCACGCAAAACTGTATGCTTTTCATGATAAAAGGCGAATTACTTATCAACAGTGAAGAATATCCCGGAAATATCCTGCGCGAAAAGCAATTTATCCTGCAAGCTATCGGCTCGAAAATAGAGTTGCTTGCCCTCACGGACGTTGAATACATCGTCTACTGGTTTAATGAGTTACCCCTGCTTTGCGAAGAACGTTACCGTGAAATAACGGAACAGGCAGAAGCACCGCTGACCTACACTCCGCTTATCATGAGTGAAAGGCTTCATTATCTCATCACCAGTATACCCGAATTTCTCGGTGAAGAATCACCTTGCAGCAAGTTCATCGAACTGAAATGCAAAGAGTTGGCTTTCCTCATCACCAATTATTATCCGACGCCTCAATTAAGTTCATTCTTCTATCCGATCAGTACGTACACAAAAAGTTTCCATTATTTTGTAATGCAAAATTACAACACGGTGAAGAACGTAGAAGAATTTGCGCATTTGGGAGGTTATACCACCACTACTTTCCGCCGGCTTTTTAAAAACCTCTACGGCATACCTGTATACGAATGGATACTGGAGAAAAAGCGGGAAGGCATTCTGGAAGATCTCCAGCGTACCAATATGCGAATTACAGAGATTTGTAACCGCTACGGTTTCGACTCTCTATCCCACTTCGCACACTTTTGCAAAGACTCTTTCGGCGACACTCCCCGAGCGCTGCGAAAGAAGGCGGCCAACGGTGAAAAAATCGGAAAGGTTGCCGATTAAGGAATAATTTCTTTAATTCCTTGCTCAATCAATCTATTTCCCCTATTTTTGCAGTCCGTAAGAGGTGTAAAACGTTGAAATTTTAGTTCTAACAATTAAATAATTTAAATTCAATCATTTATGTGGTTAAG
>ERZ772858.625-NODE-625-length-44247-cov-14.178154_pt1 | contig 44247 bp, 33 predicted proteins | sample MGYA00512136_ERZ772858 | MGnify/ENA primary metagenome ERZ772858 (study PRJEB29015, sample SAMEA2737726) | human gut metagenome | biome: human gut; feature: human-associated habitat; material: faeces | place: China | collected 2012 ...
TGCCGGAAAAGGAACGTACCTGTTATGCTGGGTATTCAGTTGTCAAGGTGCTGGGGAACGGACTATATCCGCTAAAGAGAAAAGCGTCGGAGAATGGAGTGTGCCGCCATACGATCTTCTTCTGTTTCTGCCTCATTGTACTTCCTGCGAAGCCACTCAATTTCTATCGGTTTTAAGTATGCTGTATGAGAATTGGGTCTGCGGTCTATAAGAGAAATTCCTCCATGCGGACCGGGCTTCGTGTCAATTTCGTAAAAGTCCATAAGGTAAACAATATCATAATTGATTGTGCGGCGAGAAACGCCGAACCGTTTCGCAAAATCATCGATGCTATATTTTTTATATGTATATAAAAGCTCAATAATTTCATTGCGGCGTATTTCGACGTCAGACACTCCATCACCTCCTCTCATTTCTCTAAACCCCATCTTAAATGTAATTAGTGCAAAAACCTTGCACTAATTATTTGAACTTTTTGTGAATTTTTGAAGTTAAAAAAACACCGCCGATTTCAGTAAAGGAATCAGCGGTGTTTTGCATTAGAAGTTTTTTATTCCGACTATATGCCAATAGCGGAAAAGTTCCTGTCTCAAACAGAAAGATTCAGTGTAAGTTCTTCAATGAAATATCTCTGTGCTAGTTTTTCTGCTGTTTGCAATGTATCAGGTACAGCATAAAATTTATGGTAATACCGCACAATTCCCGCCTGACGGCTTAAGCACTGTTCCGGCGGCTGCCGCACCTTGCTCGCCGTATCGGCACTTAGAACTATGCGGTATTGCCTTATATTACTTCACCTATTATTATGTGTATCCTTACCATCTTGCTTTTATAAACTTTTTTCATCCGTTTTGCTTGCGTATCCAGCACAGATTGATTTCTAAGTTGCGGTGTTTTTCTATCCCGATGTTCGCTGCCAAGCGAATAGTCTTACTTCACACCCTTGTCACCAAGGTCTGACAGGTACCGCGCACGGCATAGCTGCCGCTGCCTGCGGGCAGGAAGAAGCTGTCGCCTTTCTTGACGACCACGGTCTCACCACCGCAGGTCAGCTCACCCTCGCCGTCTGTGACGAGCAGCGAAACAAAGCTCTTCTCGTCCGCTGTGTCCTCAAACGCGCCGTTCTTGGCATCCACGGTGAAATATTCACCCTGCGCCAGATGGCTGCCGAAGTCATGCTTGACAGGCGGGGTGCGCAGGGTCACGTCCAACGCCTTCTCCACGTGCAGGGCGCGGGGCTTGCCGTCCGCCCCCACACGGCCGTAATCGTACACACGGTAGGTCACGTTGGAGTTCTGCTGTACCTCGGCAATGACAATGCCCTTGCAAATGGCGTGCAGCGTGCCGGCCGGAATAAAGAAGCAGTCACCCTTGTGCACCGGCACGGCGTTCAACACCTCGGTCAGGGTGTTATTCTTGATGCGCTCCTCAAACTCCGCCTTGGAGATTTCATGGTCAAAGCCATAGTACAGGAAGGCACCCGGCTCACAGTCCAGCACATACCACATTTCGGTCTTGCCGTACTGATGCTCGTTTTTCAGCGCGTACTCGTTGGAGGGGTGTACCTGAATGGACAGATTGTTCTTTGCGTCAATGAACTTTGTCAGGATTGGGAACTGTTCAAACTTCTCGCAGTCGGTGCCAAGGCAGCCCGGGTGGGCGGTCACATAGTCCGCCAGCGTTGTGCCGTCCGCCAGATAGCTGGGACCGTCCGGGTGGCAGGAAAGCACCCACGCCTCGGCCAGCGGGTTCAGATCGCTCTTGATGCCAAAGTCACTGCGCAGGCGGCTGCCGCCCCACAGGTAATCCTTGCAGCTGGGAGTCAATTTCAGTATATTCATATGGATCTCCTTTACCTCAAAATCTCATTTTTTACTCAGGCATCTTCTGTTTCCTGTTCTCGCAAAAAATAGCACACAATAAACGCTGACTGTGTCATGCCCAGCCAGAGTACAAACACCGCATTCCAGCCTCGGTTATGCCGCCGATGCCCCATGCGGTCGCAGCCGCACCAAAATAGGTTATGGCGCTCAGCATAGGGCGCTAAAATTTCCACTTTAAGCAAACCAATTCTCGGCGTCTTTCACAATTTCACATTCGACCTTTTCAGCAGCTTCTCTGTTTTCGGCACAGACAGAAATGTAAATTTTCAGTTTCGGCTCCGTGCCGGAGGGACGCACGACAATGGAGCAGTTATCTTCCAGCAGGAACTTTAGCACATCGGACTTGGGCAGCCCGTCCAGACCATAAGCATAATCCAGCAGCTTTACAACCTTCTTACCGCCAAACGCTTTGATATTGCCGCGGAATGCCTGCATAATGCTCTGCATCTTGGCAAAACCGGCGCTGCCGTCGAACTCGTAGCTGTGCAGGGTGTTCAGGCAGTAGCCATAGGTCTTGTACAGCTCGTCCAGCTTATCCAGCAGGCTGATGCCCTTGGTGGCGTAGTAGCTGAACATCTCGCAGATCATATAGGCACCGTCCACACCGTCCTTATCGCGGACGTAGGAGCCGGTCAGGTAGCCGTAGCTTTCCTCAAAGCCGAACACATAGCTGTCTGCCCTGCCCTGCTTTTCCAGCTTGCCAATCTGCTCACCGATAAACTTGAATCCCGTCAGCACATTGATTGTCCGCAAACCATAATGGGTGGCAATCTGTTCCCCCATATCCATCGTCACGATGGTCTTAACCATGACCGGGTCGGCGGGCATCTTGCCGTGCTTGACACGCTGGTTGCAAATGTAATCCAGCAACAGCATACCTGTCTGGTTGCCCGTCAGCAACTCGTACTCCCCTGCCTTGTTCTTGACGGCGATGCCCACACGGTCACAGTCGGGGTCGGTGGCAAGCAGTAAATCCGCATTGCACTTTTTGGCATACTCCATGCCCAGTGCCATAGCTTCTTTAATCTCCGGATTCGGGTACGGGCAAGTCGGGAAGTTCCCGTCCGGCTGCTCCTGCTCCTTGACCACGGTGATGTTGGTGTAGCCCATCTCCTTCAGTGTGCGGGTCACAGGCTTCAGGCCGGTGCCGTTCAGCGGGCTGTAAACAATAGCCACATCCTTATTGACTTCTTCGCCAAACAGGACAGACTGATTCTTGACCTCATTTACAAAGGCAGCGTAGACCTCATCCGGAATATACTTGACATTGCCATTTGCAAGACCAGCCTCAAAATCGCTGTACTTTACATCCGCAAAGATATCCAGCTTTTCGATTTCAGCCAGAATTTCGGCAGCTGCCTCGGTCGTAATCTGGCAGCCATCTGCGCCGTAAACCTTGTAGCCGTTGTATTTGCTGGGGTTATGGGAAGCGGTGACCATGACACCCGCAGAGGTATGCAGATAACGGGTCGCAAAGGACACGGTAGGCACCGGCATCAGAACAGGCCAGATACTCACCTTGACCCCATTGGCTGCAAAAACACCAGCAGCGACTTTTGCGAACACGTCGCTCTTGATGCGGCTGTCATAGCCGATTGCCACAGAAGGCTCTGCAAAGTTTTTCTTCAGATAGTCAGCCAAGCCCTGCGATGCTTTTGCGACCGTGTAAATGTTCATGCGGTTGGTGCCTGCACCGATTACGCCGCGCAGACCACCCGTGCCAAAGTCAAGGTCACGGTAGAAGGCATCCTCGATTTTGGCATCGTCCAGCGTTTTCAGTTCGGCGGCAACATCGGCATCTGCCGTTGCATTAGCAAGCCATCGCTCATATTCTTTTTTGATGTCCATCTTAATTTTCCTCATTCCATGCGGCTTTTGGCCAGCAGGGCTGCACCGATGACCCCTGCGCGGTAGCCCAGCGTGCAGGCTGTAATGCGGGTATGTTTTTGGGCAAAATCATGTCCGAACACCATGGGCTCCACGGCGGCACGCAGCGGCTTCAGCAGGTTTTCACCCTGGTTGGCTACACCGCCGGACAGCCCGATGACCTCCGGGAAAAAGATGTTAATCAGGTTGGCAATGCCTACCGCAAGATAATGAATATAGGTATCCACAACCTGCTGTGCGGCGGCATCCCCCTGCGCTGCAGCATCAAAAGCCGTGCGGCCGTTCACATCCTCCGGCTTTGCGGCCAGCATGTTCAGCGCACTTTCCGGGTGGGCAAGCCGTGCCTCTTTTGTCATGCGGATCAGTGCGGTTGCACTGGCCAGTGCCTCAAGGCAGCCGGGGCGACCGCAGGTACAGCGCGGGGCATCTGCTGTATCAAGAATTACCATATGTCCGGCTTCGGAGGCAGCGCCGGTGTAGCCTGTCAGCAGTTTTCCGTCCAGTACAACTCCTGCGCCAACGCCGGTACCCAGAGTAACGACAACCGTACTCTGTGCGCCTTTAGCGCAGCCCGCAAGAGCCTCGCCCAATGCAGCAACATTTGCATCATTACCAACGGCAACCGGCAGACCTGTCTTTTGCGCCAGATATTCCTCCATTGCAAAATCATGCCAATCTAGGTTGTTGGAATACAGCACCGTTCCGCCGTCCACAGTTCCCGGGCATCCGACACCAACACCTGCAACGTCCTTTCCCTCCGCCAGCTGCAGGCACAGCGCTGCAATGTCATCGCAGACAGCTTCCGCCGGGCGCGGCAGGTTTGTGGGGGTGTTGGCTTCGCACAGAATTTCACCCTCGCTGTTCACAAGTGCGGCCTTGATGTTTGTGCCGCCAAGATCTACGCCCAGATACAACATACGCCGTTTCTCCTTCCTTGCTTTACTCTACGGTCAGGTCGGCGCGCAGCAGAATATTCTCTGCATTGTCGCCAAGCTGGAGTTCAAATTTTCCGGGTTCTACCCGCCACACATAATCGGGGCCAAGGGTACGCAGCTGCTTGGGTCCAACGGTCAGTTCCACCCGACGGCTTTCACCGGGTGCAAGCGTCAGGCGGCGGAAAGCTGCCAGCTGGCGCTCCGGCTTTACGACGGAGCTGAACATATCCCGCACATACAGCTGCGGCACGGCATCGCCGGTGTACTTGCCGGTATTGGTGACCGTGACACTGACAGTGACAGTGTCCTGCGGACCGATCACACTGCGGCTCAGTGCCATATCGCGGTAAGCAAACGTTGTGTAGGTCAGACCGTAGCCAAACGGATACAGCGGCAGCCAGTCCATCTCCACATAGCGTTTTCCGCCGCCGGGTCGCCGGCTGTAATGGCAGGGAATCTGCCCGACACTGCGCGGGAATGTGATGGGTAGCCGCCCACCCGGGGCTGCATCGCCAAACAGTGTTTTTGCAATAGCGGTGCCGCCCTGCTCGCCGGGGAACCACGCCTCCAGAATGGCAGACAGATGATCGTTTTCCCAATTTGCCGTAACGGGGCGTCCGCTTTGCAGCACCAGCACCACAGGGGTTCCGGTTGCATAAACAGCCTGTACCAGCTCAAGCTGCCGACCGGGCAGGTTCAGGTCGGTGCGGTCAAAGTTCTCGCCGCTGGTCTCCTCGTTGTCGCCCATGCAAAGGATGGCGACATCCGCTTTGCGTGCGGCTTCCACTGCGGCGGGGAAATTTTCGCGCCCTGCGCTGTACCCGAAAATCACGCGGGCGCCCCGCCGGTCGTTGACAAACTCAATGCGGATTTTATAAGCGCGTCCGGCCTCAAAGTGGAAATCCAATGCCTGATCAGCGCTTTTTTCCTTGCCCCAGCCATCAATCAGCAGTTTGTCATCCACATACAGGCGCATACTGTCCTGCGTGCTCAGACCGATACAACCATCCATAGTTTTCGGCATGATGACCGAACCTGTCCATGCTACGCTGAAGCAGTTGGCATCAAGCTCCGGATGGGGCAGTGCAAAAATCCAGTTGAAGTTGACGGTGCGATCCGTGCGAACCTGCACCGGTTCGCCCTGCGGCACAGGTCCGTTATAATAGCGACCTGTCAGACCGGCTTCGCCGTTTTCATCGCGCAGCATGGACGGATCAAACGGGTGCAGCGCCTGCCCCAAAAAGGTGCAGCCGCGCTCATACAGCACCTCGGTTTCGGGGCTGACTGCAGCACGGATTCCGTCCAGCACAGAAACCCCGCCTTTACGGCCGCGTGTTTCGGTGTAGTCGCCATAAGAAACCGTATCAGCTGCCGGACCGATGACTGCCACGCTGCGCAGGTCTTTTTTGATCGGCAGCAAGCCGTCATTCTTGAGCAATACGATGGATTTTTCCGCTATTTTTTCCGCGGTGGTCAGGTGTTCCGGGCAGCGCAGGATTTTATCGGCGCGTTTTTCATCCGTATAAGGATTTTCAAACAACCCCAGTGCAAATTTCATACGCAGCACACGCCGACACGCCGTATCCAGCACCGACATCTTCATGGAACCGCTTTCAATCAGGTGGGCAATCGCTTTCTGCCAGACGTCATGCGGAAAGTCGTAAAGCTGCAAGTCTACACCGGCTTCCAGACCAAGGCGGATGGCCTCCTCCGGCGTTTCGGCAATAAAGTGCCAGTCATACAGGCGGGAAACCGCCGTCAGGTCGCTGCGAACAAACCCCGGCATACCAAACTGCCCGCGCAGCACATCCGTTAACAGCTCATGGTCCATGGATACCGGAATACTGTCGATGGAGTTGTAGCTGCACATAGCGTCGCACGCTTTGCCGTCCGCAAAAGCCGCTTCAAAGACAGGCAGACAGTCGCTGAATACATCGTGCCGACCCATGGTGCAGGGGGCGCAGTTCAGTCCCCCCACAGGGTTGCCGTAGCCGACGTAGTGCTTGGGTTCGGCAGCCACGGTGTCCGGTGTCGTCAGGTCTGTCCCCTGCATACCCAATACGGTTTCGCGTGCAAACTCAGCACAAAGGTATGTGTCCTCACCATAGGATTCTTCCGCGCGACCATACCGTGGATCACGAATCAGATCCATGACGGGGCTGTATGTTTCGTGAATCCCGCAAGCCCGGGACTCTGCCGCAATGGCGTGTCCCATCTCGCGCCCGAGTTCAGGCTCAAAGCTTGCCGCCAGACCAATTTGCTGCGGAAAACTGGTTGCGTTGTTTGTCATCAGCCCATGCAGTGCTTCCTCGCTAAAAAGGTATGGGATGCCAAGACGTGTGTTTTCTATGGCATACCGCTGCACAACATTGGCTTGGGCAGCAGTCATACCGCGCAGTTGCACACTGCCGACACTATTGTGCTGCATCAGTGCATCAAACCGCTGCATATCCACGGCTGTAACCTTGCCGTTTTCGTCCTGCGTTGTAAAATCGCCGGAATAATACTGATCTGTCTGCAGGATTTTTTCTTCAAGGGTCATCCGGCTCATCAGGTCGCTAATGCGCTCTTCTGTCGAAAGATCCGGGTTCTGGTATGGGTACATCTTTTTTCTCCCTTTATGTTACAGAGGGCAATTTTCGCCCATTTATAATCAGGTTGGCAAAACCGCCGATGCCTGCCACAAAAAACAGCAGCGAAATTGAGCTGTCCCCCATAGATTTTTCCAGCATGGGCTGGATGGCGGTTCCCACTGCGGCCGATGTGCAGGTGGCAATGCTGCTCATGGCAGCCGTTACGCCAAAGTAAGCGGTTTTGCCGCTTTCAGGACTCAATGCAAATTGCAGGTTTGTGCTTGCCAGTGATGCGCCGCCTGCACAGCCCGCCGCAGCGACAATCAGAACCGGCGCAACCAAATGTGCAAAGGAAGGGCGCACAAAGGACCAGCCCAGCGTGCAGGAAAGATTCAGGAATGCAGTAAGCCAAATAACGCAGTTCCACGCAGTGCGGTCGGCCAGCCGCCCCCACACCCAGCTGCCTGCCATGCCCACAACAGCGGACACGACACCCACCGATGTGATGAAGGTGTGGCTGAGCCCCAGCACCCGCAGCTCATACACGGAAAGGAACGGAGAAGCAAAGCCGCCAGTCAGCCCGTCGATGATGCAGTAAAAAAGCAATGGACGGTAAGCAGGGTCGCGCACTGGGCGCAGAATATCCGCCGGGCGCATTTTGGAGGTGAATTTTACCGGGTTCTCTCTTACCGAAGCAAGCAGAACGGCATCCACCACAGTAAGCGACAGGCTGACAATACCGATGATAAGAAAGCCGGTATAGCCCTGCCCCTGTTCCAGATAATAATCCAGTACGCGACCAAGTGCAAGTGTTGCCGCGCTGGAAACGCAGGTTCCGATAATGCTCTTGACGGCGTAGAACTGACCGCGCCCGCCTTGGGGGGCGATGCCCAAAACCATGTGTTCCAGCCCCGGCGTAACAAGCCCCGCAGAGAAAAAGCCGATGGTATAAAGCACCAGCACCACAGCGCGGGCATGACCGGGGTCCGGCAGAGCCAGCGGTATCAGCAGGATGCTGCTGACCGAAAGCCGGAACACCACGCACATAAGCCATATAGCCAGTTTGCGGTGGTGCATCCGTTCAAACACAAAGGGCGAGATAAACTGCAGTACGCACCCGAAAGACGGTATCATGGCCGCTGCGGCGCATAAGGATACGGACGCCCCAAGGCTGCTCAAATACCCGGCCAGAAAGTTGCCGGTGGCAACGGCATAAATCACGCCGGCCACTGCGCCTTCGGCAATAATCCGGTAGCGACCCATTTCCAGTTCATTTTCGGTCGGTGTATGCGCAGGAAAAAACAGCTGATAAAGCCAGCCCATGGCTTACCTCCCGGCAGGCGCCTCCACGGTTCCGTAAGCGCGTCCGCGGAGAAGATCCGCGTAACGGCAGATTAGGTTTGTCAGAACCGACAGGCTGCTTTCTTTGCTGACCTGACGCCACTGCGCACGGTAGCGCTGCAGCCAGTGTTCCAGCGCAGCTGCCATGGCATCTGCTTCGGGGCCGTGCGGGCAGCCTGCATTGATCCATGCGCCAATACGGTTCCACAGCACAATGATGTCTGCCGTCTGGCAGAGTACCTGTACAATCTGCTTTTTGCCGGCAGGAAGGTTTGCTGCGTCCGCAAGGATATCCGCCTTTGCCTTTTCTACGGCGCGGTTGGCATCGTCAATCTTTGTAAAGTCAACCTCAGAAAGGATCTCGGCGCGGGTTTTCTCATCACATTCCATCCAGTTGACGGTATTCCGCCAGTCAAAGACTTCATAGTCCTGCAGTTTTGCCATCAGGCCGACAAACTGCCCGGTGGCATCGCCGTAATACAGGCGGGAAACGGCTTCGTTCAGCTCGTCAAATTCCACAGGCTCTGCATTCCAACCGAACGCTGCACCGTACAGGACGCCCGGAATCGTCAGGCGCGGGTCATTGACATGACCATAATCGCCCCAGTCAGTGTTCAAAAGGCCGATGGCGTTGTACTTGTGTGCATGGTGGCACATGGTACGGATATTCAGGTAAGAATTGTATATCAGAGGCATCCAACGGTTCCAGCCACATACGCCGGGGCAAGCATACTGCGTAATCCCGCTGGCGGCAATATCCCGGATTTCATTTTCCCGCTGGTGCGGCAGATAACCCCAATTCAGGCAGATGGTTTCTTTGGGCAACTCGGCACAGCTTTCCGGGAAACGCCACATGATGTCGCCCCAGAACTGCGGTGTCACCCCCTGTGCAACAAGATATTCGCACAGCGCTTTCACATGGCTGAGATACAGGCTGCGCTCGCTCTGCTCCTCGGCGAGTGCCTTGCTGCGCCCCTTGCCCAAATCGAACGTTTCGTCATCACAGATATTGAATTTGCTGCTGCGGAAAAGCGGGCGGTATTCGTCAATCAGCCCTTTTACAAACCCCAGCGCATCGGGATTGGATACGTTCAGGGTATGGTGATTCCCTGCATAGGTATAACTGAACGGAATCTTTTCCGAGTCAGGCAGCTCGCAGAGGTCGCAACAGGTTTTTGTGCTGAGAATACGGTACATATGCCCGAAGGTAGACAAGGAAGGAACGAGTTCAATGTGCCGGGCTGCGCAGTAATCATCCAGCTCCATGATCTCCTGCGCGGTCAGCGGCGTATCCTCACGCCATGCTTCGCTCAGGTCACGGAAAAGATAGGTGTGCTCAATATAAAGCTGCCATTGGTTGATCTTGTAGCGGCAGAGAATATCTGCCACCTGTTTCAGGTAGTCCAGCTTCGGGACACGTCCGCGGGAGCAGTCCTGATAATAGCCTCTGTTGGCAAGATCGGGCCAGTCCTCAATTTCCAGTGCGGGCAGTACGGCTCCGTGCTGTTCAATATACTGGCACAGTGTCTGCACACCGTTGCAGAGTGCTTCATCGCTGCCGGCTTTCAGCGTGATGCATTCCGGCATAATGCTCAGCGTGTAACGGTTTTGCGGCAGGGCGGTATCCACCGTAAGTACGGCGTCACCTGCCCGGGGCTTACCGCGGGTGAACGGCACTTCCAGCCCGGCGTACTCCCGCAGGCAGCCCTGCAGCATCTGTGCATAAAGCAACGCGGCGGGTTCGGTCTGCCACAGGGTGATTCGGCTCTGATTGTCCAGCATATGAACCCCTACAGGGTGTTCGATCTTATGTGGATTCGGAATAAACTCCATCATCATTTCCTCCAAAAAAAGGCACGGGCGGCGGGCGCATTGCCAACCGCCCGTGCAGAATGTTCGGACTTTGTTATTTAACGGATACGAATTGTCTTGATTTCATACGGCTTTACCGTAAAGGTAATCTTGCCGTCTTTGACTTCAACCGGCTCGCCGTCGGGCTGTTCCAGACAGTTGCAGCTTTCTGCCGCATGGAAGGGAAGGTTCCAGTACATGGTGACATTTGTCAGGCTGTTCTCGCACTCATACATACGCACAATGGCACCATCGCCATCCTCGGCGCGTTTGATGGTTTCCAGCACCACATTGGGTGCATCCAGTCCGGCAAGGCTGAAGCTTTCGCCCGGCTTTCCGCCCTGCACAGCCAACGCGGGCTGGTTCAGGAAGAACGCCTGCGGCACCGTGCCGGCTGCCTGCCATTTTTCGGCGTGCGGATAAATGGCGTATGTGAAATGGTGAACTTCCTGATCCGTGGTAGGATTCGGCTCAATGCCGGACTTAATCAGGGTCAGCCCAATCACAGAATCCTTGACGGAATGACCGTACTTGCAGTCGTTCAGCATACTGACGCCGTAATGTCCTTCGCTCAGGTCCATCCACTTCTGACCGCAGCTTTCAAAGCGTGCGCGATCCCAGCTGGTGTTGGCGTGCGTCTTGCGGGTCAGGTTGCCGTACTGGATTTCAAACGTAGCTTCGTCAGTATGGACATTTACCGGGAAGTGAACCTTCAGCAGGCTCTGGTGTTCGTGCCAGTCCACGGTTGTAACAAACTCAATCCGGCGCTGCTTTGCATAGAAATGGATATCCTGCACCAGGGTGGAGTTGCTGTAATTGCGTTCGATGTGCAGTGTGGCGCGCACGGGACCGTTCTCCGTCCATGTGAAGTCCTGCAGGTCGGTGACATCCCAGAACTTTTCGGTATAGAAAATATCGATATCCCAGTTGTCATAATAGATGGGCTTATCCTCATATACGCGGAAGAGGTTGCCTGCCTGACCGGGCTTGAGCACTTCGCGGCGGTTCTCTTTGTCAAAGATGCCGGTCATCTGACCGTGTTCATCAAAGGTGACAGTATAGAACGGGGTGTCAATCTTATGTCCATCGGTCGCAATTTCAAAAGGCGCAGCCGAAACCTGTGCCGGTACGACCGCAAACGTTTTGCTGCCCTTGGCAGGCAGGTTGTTCAGGAACGCCACGGCACCATCGGCTGTTTTTTGTACGGGATAGATATTGCCGGCTTCGTCCTGCAAAGCCTCTGCCTTGCAATCACCCAGTTCAACCACATCGCTGCGGACAAAGCCGGTGGTGTTGTACACGGTAACGCCTTCCCCGGCGGGGGTCAGTGCATGCAGGCGCTCCTCGCGCAGTGCCGTAATCTCGGTTTCCATCTCGGCATATTCTTTTTTCGTGACTTCGTATACTTCGTGGATGGAGGAGCCGGGCAGAATATCATGGAACTGATTGATGAGGATTCCATGCCACAGCTTGTCGATTTCTGCTTCCGGGTATGCAACCTTGGCTTGTGCCAGCAGGCTGAGCAGTTCCAAGTCCATCATGTGCAGCTCAATCTTACGGTTGGAACGCTTGTTGCGCGCCATGGAGGTGTATGTGCCGCGGTGATACTCAAAGTAGAGTTCACCTTCCCATGTGGGCAGGCGGCGGTTGTCCTTCACACGCTCAGCCAGCTCATCAAAGTAGGTGCGTGCAAATGCCTGACGCACTTTGGGCAGTCCCTCGATGCCCTTTTCCATACGGGTGGAGGTTTCCAGCATGGCGCGGGTCGGACCGCCGCCGCCGTCACCGTAACCGTAGGAAATCAGGATATCATTGTTGATGTCCTTCTGCTGGTAGCGGTGCCAGCCGCCGATCAGCGCATCGGGATGCAGGATGCCGTTGTAAGTCGTGAAGAAGTCATTCTCGCTCTGACCGACCCCCAGCGTTGTGACAAGGTGGGTCAGGATTTCGGTGCCGTCAATGCCGCGCCACTTGAAGGTGTCGTAAGGCATTTTGTTGAACTGGTTCCATGCCAGCTTTGTGGTCATGAAATAATCAATGCCGCACTTTGCCATGATCTGAGGCAGCGCGCCCGAATAGCCGAACACGTCCGGCAGCCAGAGAATGCGGTTGTCCACACCGAACTCTTCCTTGAAGAAACGCTTGCCGTACAGGAACTGACGCACCAGGCTTTCGCCGCTGGTCAGGTTGCAGTCCGCCTCAACCCACATACCGCCTTCGGGTTCCCAGCGTCCCTCCGCCACGCGCTGTTTGATCTGCTCATACAGCTCGGGGTAGCGCTGCTTCAGGAAGTAATACAGCTGCGGCTGGCTGGACATAAACTTGTAGTTGGGGTATTCGTCCATCAGTTTCAGCACAGTTGCAAAACTGCGGCACACTTTTTCCCGGGTCTGTGCAACAGTCCACCACCATGCCACGTCAATGTGCGTGTGGCCAATGCAGCTTGCAATGACTTCCTCATGACCGGCAAGGTCGGTATAAAGTGCTTTTGCCAGATACCGGCGGGCAGCAGCAATGCTTTGATAGAAACTCTCGTTATAAGGTGTGCGCAGGTCGATCAGATTGACAGCCTCGTTCAGCACGTTTTCCAGATCGCGGCGGGCTTTGCCGTCCTCTTCCAACCGGGGAAAAGCCTCCAGCGGCACAACCATATCGTAGTAAAGACCCTCAATTTCGGGGTCGATTTCCCGCAGGTCTACAATCAGGTTGAATTCGGTATGCAGGATTCCGGTGTAGGACTGCAATTCCAGACGGTACTTTTGACCGCCCTTGGCGCAGCGGTCCAGCAGGATGTCGCGGTGGTTCATATCCACGCCCTGTGTCACCTTGCCGTCCACAAACAGCAGGAACTGCGGGTTTTTGGCATCGTCCCACTCATCAATCTGGGTGCAAACGTGCATCCACAGCGGTTTTCCGTCCATTTCCTGCGGCACAGCCACATCCGCGCGGAACCAGTAATGCTTGTCCGGTCCGTACCAATGCATGGTGCGGCTGTCAAAGGGTTCAAACGGTGCAGGGTCTGCATCGGCATCTTCCGGGCGCAGGAAGTTGCCCGGCTTTATGAGCCAGTCGCTCGTTTCAAACTTCTGTTTTACAGAAAGCTTTTTCAGCTCATTGCAGATACCTGTGACGCGCTTGTCAAGAAAATCAATGGTGCGCATAGGTCTTTCCTTTCCCTCATAACGAGGCTTCCAGCAATTCAAAGCTGGCTGTTTTTTGCATTTTTGTTTGCGTTAGTGGAACGTATCTACACCGAAATCGTGGTATCAGCAAAATGTTATCCTGTGGCATCTCTTTGCCCCTTTAACATCAGAAAGAGTTCTTCTTGATATAGTCCAATACACGATCCACCGTGGTGAACGCCAGACCGGTCACGGTATCGGCACAGCCGTAGTACATCGCAATACGACCGGTCGCGGCATCCGTCAGGGTGGCGCAGGGGAAGGTTACATTCGGCACGTCGCCTACACACTCATACAGCTCGTGAGGAGCCAGCAGGTAATCCTTGCCGCGGTATTTTACCTTCCACGGCTCGTCAATATCCAGCAGCGCAGCACCAATGCGGTACACATAGCCGTTGCAGGTGTTGATGACACCGTGGTAAATCAGCAGCCAGCCTTCATCGGTTTCAATGGGGATGGGACCGGGACCGATCTTCATGCTCTGCCATGCGGATTCATCGCCCTTGACAGCGCCCATCATGAAGCGGTGGCGTCCCCAGTATACCATATCCTCGCTCTGGCTGACAAAGATATCGCCGAAGGGGGTATGCCCGGTGTCGCTCGGGCGGCTCATCATCATATAGCGGCCCTGAATCTTACGCGGGAAAAGTACACCGTTACGGTTGTAAGGCAAGAACGCATTCTCCATCTGATGGAACGTCTTGAAATCATCCGTCCATGCAATGCCGATGGTGGGTCCGTGGTAGCCGTTGCACCAGGTCACATAGTATTTGCCGTCCATATAGCATACACGGGGGTCATAGCGGTATTCACGGGTTGTGACTTCCGGGTCGTCCCCTACCAGATGAATCGGGGTATCCTCAATATCCCAGTGCAGACCGTCCTTGCTGAAGCCTGCGAAAATATCCATGCTGATGGACAGGCTGTCGCAGCGGAATACGCCGGCAAAGCCATCCTTGAAAGGCACAACGGCGCTGTTGAACACGCTGTTGGAACGGGCGTTGCCGTCACGACCGATGATGGGGTTTGCATCATAGCGCCAGAAAGGGGTGCGGGTGTTTGCAGGCGGTTCCTGCCACGGAATATTGGGCAGTGCGCTGCCGATGATTTTAGCCATACTTGATTCTCCTTGTGTACTTAAAATAAATCGGGAGCGGGAACTCAGCGTTCCGCTCCCGAAGGTTTCCCTGCCTGCAGGGATAGTATTTGGATTTTTTAAAGATTACTTATTGGTAGCCATGAAAGCGTCAACCTGGCTCTGTGCCTCAGCAACGATCTTGTCAAAGCCGGCAGCGCGCAGTTCTTGCATCATCTGGGGAACCATAACTTCGGGATCAGCCGTACCGGTCAGCAGCTCGCCCTTGTAACGCTCTGCAATCTGGATGCAGTTTGCCAGTTCATCAGCGATGGGGGTGGTGTCGAGAGTGAAACCAAGCAGGACAGAAGGCTCAGCCTTTTCGTTCAGCTCTTTAACTTCGTCGAACTGGTTGAAATCGAAATCGTCGGTCGGGGTGATAGCGAAGAAGCTGCCCTGGGTGTAACCTGCCATAGACCAATCCGCGTTGTTCTTATGGACGAAGGTTTTGCTGTCATCGGTGTAATCCCAGTTGTCGCCCTGAACGCCGTAGTAGAACAGGTCACGGACGTAGGTGTCGGTGTTTACCAGCTGCAGGAATTGCAGTGCTTTTTCGGGATAGGCGCAGTTAGCGGAGATGCAGTTCAGAGAGCCGCGGACAGTTTCATTGGAAACGATGGTCGGACCCCACTTCTGGGCAACGCACTCAACGCCGAGCTGCGGACCCCAGGAAGTGATTGCCGCACCGGACCAGCCCTGTGCAATGGAGCAAGCCTTGTAGTTTGCATCTTCGGGACGGGTTGCAGCGTCAGAGTTGATGATACCTTCGTTGTACCACTCATGGAAGGTTTTCAGAATCTGCTTGACGTCATCCTGCTCAACAGTAGCAACAACCTTACCCTCGCTGTCATCATAGCGCACACCCAGGGGATACAGACCGGCGCCAAGCTGGTCATACATATAGGACTGGTAGCCGCCGCCGTTTTTGTTCAGAGGGAAGGAAGCCTCGCCGTCAGTGTCCTTGATAGCCTTCAGGGGCGCAGTCAGTTCATCCAGGTCGGTGATGCCCAGCTCCTTGGTATAGTCATAGCCGGCAGCCTCGACCTTTGCCTTATCCCAGACAAGGTACTCACTCTGAGAAGAATCCTTGTAGGTAGGCACACCATAAACACGTCCGCCCACTTCGCAGGCTTTCCAATAATCTTCCGGAACGGAAGCGTACAGTTCAGGAGCCGCTTCCTTGAGCATATCGGTGATATCCAGGAAAGCACCGGTATTGACGTCGTTGTTATAGGTGTTGACGTTGGTGAACAGGATGTCGTATTCACCGCTGGTGTTCACAATAACATTGCGGCGGGTGTCCCAGTCGCCCCAGGAGATAACCTCCATGTCGATGTTGACGCCGATCTTATCTTCCAGATACGGGTTAATCTGTGCCAGCCATGCATCGTAGTTAGAAGGCATGCCAGAACCAACGGCCACCCATTTCAGGGTGACGACGTCCTTGGAGGGAGCAGCCGTAGGAGCAGCCGTAGAGGTGCTGCTGCCATCGGTGCCGGTGGAGGCAGAAGAGGAACTGCCGCCGCAGGCTGCCATGCTGAGGGCCATGGAACCGGCCATGCCCAGCGCAAGCACTTTGTTGAACTTTTTCATCTGTTTTTCTCCTTTGCTTGTGTAAAGTTGTGTATCTTCATTCCCCTTATAGGGGAACAGAACCAAATGTGGTGGGAAAATTGAATGGGCTTATTTGTTAGCATCGATGTTCTTATACAGTGTTTTTCTTTTTCAGAGTCTTTCTCTTAGCCCTTAACCGCACCAACCGTCAGACCGGAAATAAAGTACTTCTGGAAGAACGGATACGCGCACGCAATGGGAATGACGATAATGATTGCGATTGCCATACGAACGGATTCGGACGGCATCGAGTTACGGTACTGCTGCAGACTCAGACCTGCGCTGGGGTTATTGGCGATGTACTCCAGGTTCTTCATCATGTTGTTCAGCAGTGCCTGCAAGGATACCAGCTTGGAATCCGAAATATACAGGGCAGACTGGAACCAGTCATTCCAGTAGCCAAACGTCAGGAACAGTGCAATGGTGGCAAATACTGGCTTGGAGATGGGCACCACAATACGCCAGAAAATTTTCATCTGGGATGCGCCGTCAATCTTTGCCGACTCAATGATGGAATCCGGTACCGTTGTTCGGAAGAAGGTCTTGCAGATAATAACATTGAAGCTGCTCATGGCCAGCGGCAGAACCAAGCACCAAATTGTATTATTCAAGTGCAGCATATTGGCAACAACCACATAGTTTGCAACCATACCGCCATTGAAGATCATCGGGATGAATACCATCCAGGTGAAGAAGCCTTTGAGCTTGTAGTTCGGGCGGGAAAGCACATAGCCAATCATTGTGGTCAGCAGCACACCCAGCACCGTACCCATAACCGTGACCACCACGGAAATTATGAGTGAATTAAAAATCGTTCCGCGTTCATTCCAAAGGAACGTGTACGCCGCCGTGGAATATGTATCCGGGAAAAGCCTGTACCCGTACTTTGTGATAGAATCCGTGGAGGAAACGGAAATCATAAAGACGTAGAACACCGGAAACAGACAGACGAAGGAAAGCAGTACAAACAGAATGTTAAAGCAGGCATTCGTTGTCGGCTTAATCTGGTTTAAGCGGAACTTCGCACGAGCTTCCTCTTTTTCCAGCTTTTTTTCTTCGGCCTTTATCTTATGCTTTTCTGCCAGAGTCATTTGTGTGTTCTCCCTTCATCAAATAATCGCGCTTTCTTCATCAATCTTGGAAACGATGAAGTTGGCAACCAGAACGGTCGCGCAGCAGCATGCAGCCTGGAACAAACCTGCGGCAGCAGTTCTGCCGATTGTCACATTGCTCTGCAAAGCCTGGTAGACATAGGTGTCAAATGTGCTGGCAACGTTGTACAGTGAGTTGGGAACACCCTGCGTAACCTGATAGAACAAGCCGAAATCGGAATAGAAGATGTGGCCGACATTCAGAATGAACATCATAACGATGATGGGTTTCAGTGCCGGCAGTGTAATATATTTGGTCTGCTGCCACTTGGTCGCGCCGTCCAGCGTTGCCGCCTCGTACAGCGTACTGTCAATGCCGGTAATACTTGCAAGGTAGACAACCATATTATAGCCCATGGATTTCCAGACCTGCATGAAAGTCAAAATCAGCGGCCACCATTTTGGCTGAGAATACCACATGATTTTATCGCCGCCAAGAGCCTGAATAATGGTGTTCATCAGACCTTTGTCAGGGTTCAGAAAAGCGTAGACAAAGTAGCTGACAACAACCCACGAAAGGAAGTACGGGAAGAACATCATCGTCTGGTATGCTTTAGAAGCAATGCGGCTGTAAATCTGATTGATAAGCACAGCCAATGTAACCGGAATTACAATGTTCAATACGATAAATAAGATGTTATATAACAGCGTATTGCGCAGCAGCATGGCAAAGGTGTTGCTGGTAAGGAAAAATTTGAAGTTGTCAAACCCTGCCCAGTCGCTGTGGAACAAGCTGTAAAGGAAGCTCTTTCCCGGAGTGATCTTGAAGTTTTTGAATGCGATAATCAGACCGAACATGGGCAGGTAGCAAAAGACTGCGTACCAGATGGCTGCCGGAAGCCCCAGCAATGTCAGCTCCGTGTCATCACTCGTCCAACGTTTGCGGCGTGGCTTCGTTGAAGTTGAAACTGCCGGCTTATCCTTTTTCATAGAATGTGCCCCTTTCTTTTGGCGAGCCAAGTGTTAACAGCCGCCAGCATTTCGTGCTAACTAAGCGTTAACTCCATAGTCAGCATTCGTTGCCATTTGTTAGTCAAATATTAACATTTACTTTTGTACCTGTCAATCGTCATTTTGCACAAATCGCGCACCGTTTCATTGTATTCGTGCATATCAACGGTTTTCGCATTGTTTTTTTGTGCAAGATAGCCAACATTTTCAACATCAAACATTAGCAAAAGTTAACTTTTCGTGTTGCTTTTCTCTTATGATTGTGCTATACTTACTATAAACTCAAAAAACGGAGGCTTTCTTTCATGAGCAAACCAACCATGCAGGATATTGCTGATGCTCTTTCTGTTTCCAGAATCACCGTATGGAAAGCGCTAAGCAACCGTCCCGGCGTTTCGGATTCTATGCGTGCCCAAATCCATCAAAAAGCCACCGAGATAGGCTATTTCCACACTCCCTCTCAGGATACCACTGCGACCGTCTCTGCTCAACTGCCTCCCCACACACGCACCGTAGCGGTAGCCGTGTGCCGACCGGAGTCCTCTCTTTTCTGGATGCAGATTATCCATCAGATTGCCAAAGATCTTTCCGAGCATAATGTCAACCTCATGTACACATATCTTCCCACAAATTACAAAGCGGGCTATGTGTTGCCGGAGCCTTTGACAAACGGTACAGTAGATGGTGTCATTGTACTGAACACGTACTCTGCGCCCTTGCTGCGGCTGTTATCCTCTTTACCTATACCAAAGGTTTTTCTGGACACGGTTCCTTCTGTCCCCTATAACCAGTTACATGGGGACCTGCTCATTATTGAGGGTCGCGACCTTATCCGGCAGATTACAAGCAATCTGCTCCGTCATGGATGCCGAAAGCTCAGTTTCATAGGCGATGTAGAATATGCCCAGACAAACAAAGAACGCTACGAGGGATTTCTGGATGCGCTGCATGAGCATGGGATCATTCCAAACCCCAGTCTTTACCTTACCGGGTCATTGGGTCTTCGTACCCATTATGAGGAAATCAGTCACTTTCTGGACTTTTTGCCAACCATGCCGGACGGTATCGTCTGTGCCAGCGACTATATTGCTCATTTCATCCAGCGTTATCTTGAAGAAAAAGGGATAGACCCTGAAGGACGTATCGTACTGACGGGCTTTGACAACAACAGCGAATATTTGAACGTTGCCGACCGTATTACAACAGTCGATGTAAAGCCGAAAACCATCGGTTCTCGCTTGGCCGCCAAGATTCTTTTTGTGATAGAACACCCGAAAGCGGCGCCCGAAGTCAGTTATGTTTCTTCCGAAGTGCTCTACCGCGGTGCGCTGGCATCCGCTCCGGAATCTTCAAAGCCTGACGAGTCTTTTTTATAAAGCAATCAGCTACATGGTTTTTTCACCAAATAAATAGCAGGACATCCGCGGTTTTGAGGTGATCCCAAAAAGTCAGGGTCATATTTTGAAGTAAAAATTGTTCAAGCCGCCGAAAGGGTTTGTTGTCTGTGAATTGCAGGCGGCAAGCCCTTTTGTTTTGCCCTGATTCTGCGGTTGTTGTAGTAATCCAGATATTCGACGAGTTCCTATTTGAAGTGCTCCATGGACTGAAATTTTTCCAGATATATAAGCAGATTGATATATGGCATAAGCCGCCTCATCCTACCGGCTGGCAGCTCTTGTCAGCCCCTGCATAGTCCGCAGAGAAGTATCCTGTGTAATATATAAAGTAATCTTCTTGTTTGCGCAAAGCTCTTCCAACGGGTGCAGAAATAATGCCGCGCTTGCCATAATCTGTCCCCCCATGCAGAGCGTGTCCGGACAGAATGCTTCGATCTGCGGCTGCAATGCATCGCACAGCTATTCACCAAAGCACCGGAAACAGGCTTTGGCCCGTTCGTCCCCGGCGGCGATGCGTTCAGCAAGCGCACGACTATCCAGCGGCACACCCAGCATCTCGCCGGACAGCTTTTCCAGCCCCCGCCGGGAAATATAGTCGTCTACGCAGCTGTCCCGAAACGGTGCATTATAAAAATATCCGTTTGGCGGCACACCGGGTGTACCTTCTTCAGCCAGAAATCCGTTCACTCCAAATGCACTGCCGCAGCCGGTTCCCACTGCTACAAACAGAGCTCGCCCGGCTTGCGTCGCCTGACCAAAGGTCATTTCCCCCAACGCAAAGGCCGCTGCATCATTGATAAATTGAATCCTTTGCTCCGGCAAGCCGCTGATTTCGGAGAATGCTCGGCGCAGATTGCAGCCGTACAGTGCATCGTATTTGTCCAGTCCTTGTAAAAGGCAGATGCCGTTTTTATAGTCAAACGGTCCCGGAAACGCAAGATCAATTTCAATGGGAACAGCATTTTCCGGGCAGATACTGCTAAAAATCCAACCAAAGTTTTCAAGCAACGTTTGCCTGTCCGCGCCGGCCATTGCCGGGAAATGGCGGACAGGCGCCAGAAAATTTCCTCTTTTATCCAGAGGCGCAGCCTTGATTTCCGTACCGCCCACATCCAGACACAGATATACTTCCTGCATTTTATCGCCCCCGGTTGATTTCAATATTAAAGCTGCTCCGGCTTGCCGGATAATAACTTTCGCTGTATTCCACCGCAGTGCCGTTCTGACCGTAGCCGGTCGAAACAATATAGACTGTCGGTTCAAAAGGCGACAGTTTAAGCTCTGCCGCGACCTCTGCCGGGGGCATACGCACATCCAGTCGCTGAGAGGTTCGCATGACGGTCAGCCCGCGACTGTCCAGCATTTCGTAAAAGGATGCATCCGTAAAGTTTTGTTCTTCCATTTCCGGGAAAAGGCGTACCGGCACATACACCGTCGTGTACACAATGGGGCAGCCGTTATACATGCCTTCCAGCCAGCGCAGCCGAACCATCCGGGTCACGCGTTCCCCTTCGGCAAGACCCAGTGCCTTGGCGGCAAGCTTGCCCGGTTTTTCTTTTTGCAGTGCCAGCACACTGGTGTGCAGGTGGTTGTGCCGTTCCCGGCTTTCTTCCTGATAGCCGATCACGAACCGCGTGGATTCGTGCTGTATTTTTGGTTCTGTCACATAGGTGCCGCTTCCCTTGACCCTTGTCAGGCGTCCTTCCTGTTCAAGCAGGTTCAGCGCCTGACGAACCGTGGGGCGGCTTACCCCCATAGAAACAGACAGCTCGTTTTCTGTGGGAATGCGGGTGTTCGGTGGGTATTCCCCGTTCTGTATCCGATCCCTCAACTGCTGTACAATCTGAAGATATCGCGGCTGCGACATACTATATCTAACCTCCCTGCTGATGTGCTGCGTCTGGTGTTCTCCACGCAAAAATATTGTCACAGCGCAGATTTATGCTACACAGAACTTCTGAATCAAGTATACCATGCAGGCGGCAATTTGTAAAGATGTAATTACTAATTTTAATTTTATTCAGAAATGTATTGACATTTATTCTGTTTCCGTGTATGTTGATGGTATCACACAAAAACATCCGAAAGCAGGTGCCTTTTATGCCGAATCCCTCTACTTACCCTTACCGGCGCTTTCCCACCATACAGGTCGATGCCGCCGCCCATGCTGCGCGTGGAACGGATGCCGTAAAGCAGGAACTGCGCGCCCTGTGTGCAGGCAGCAACAAAACCGTTGTGACGGTTGAATGCTACCCCGGTACCGATCAAGCGGAGATCCTTGCACTGTTCCCGCATGCCGAGCTTGTCATCCATACAGATGATCTGGCAATCCCGCCCACTGAGCTGGATGCAAAAATCGAACACGAACTGACGGACGACCCTGTGTTCGGCATCATGACCACCTGGCAGATGAAGGATTTTTACCCGGAAGAGGCACTGTGTGCTGCTCGCGATAAAATTGACGCTGTAACGGATGGGCTGGTACTTATTTACGGTGCCGGCGCCTCTCTTGTGGAACGTGCAGACATCACCATCTATGCGGACATTACGCGGTGGGAAATTCAGCTCCGCTTCCGCAAAGGGCAGGACAACTGGCATACCGCTTTGCATAACTTGCCGCAGCGCGCGAAATATAAGCGCGGCTATTTTGCCGAGTGGCGCTGGGGCGACCGAATCAAGGATAAACTGCTGCCGGTTTTTGACTATTATCTCGATACCACATCAGCCGGCAACCCCGCCATTGTACCGGGCGCCGCTTACCGCGAAGCATTGGCCAAGGCTGCGGCACAGCCGTTCCGTATGGTGCCCTACTTTGACCCGGGCGTCTGGGGCGGCGACTGGATGAAAACGCATTTTGACTTGCCCGAAAACGGCAGCAACTATGCTTGGAGCTTTGACGGCGTTCCGGAGGAAAACAGCCTGCTGCTGGATTTCGGTTCCTGTGTTGTGGAAACGCCGGCGCTCAACCTTGTCTATGCGCACCCGCGTGAGCTTCTGGGTGACCGTGTTCATGCACGCTTCGGCAAGGAATTTCCCATTCGTTTTGATATGCTGGACACCATACACGGGCAGAACCTTTCGCTTCAGGTTCACCCCCTGACCGAATACATCCAGAGCCATTTCCATATGCACTATACACAGGATGAGAGCTACTATCTTCTGGATGCTGCCGGCGAAGCCCCTTGCGTCTATCTGGGCATTAAAACCGGTACAAAGCCGGAAGAAATGATCGACGCCCTGCAGACGGCCCAGAACGGCGGCAAGCCTTTCCCGGCAGAAAAATTTGTCAACAAGATTCCCGTCAAGAAGCATGACCATGTGCTGATTCCGGCCGGCACTGTGCATTGTTCCGGTGCAGATACCATGGTGCTGGAAATCAGCGCTACACCCTATATTTTCACATTCAAGCTGTGGGACTGGGGTCGTGTTGACCTTGACGGCAAACCGCGCCCCATCCACCTTGAACATGGTGCAGCCAACATCCAATGGTACCGTAATACCGAATGGGTTCACAGAAACCTTGTCAACGCAGTGGCAGAAGTTTATACCGGCGAAAACGGAACGGTTGTGCGCACCGGTCTGCATGAACGGGAGTTCCTGGACACATTCCGCTTTACAACATCTTCTACCCTGCCGGTACATCGCAACGGCAGTGTGCATATGCTGAACCTGGTTGATGGTACGCGGGCGGTTCTGCGCAGCAAAAGCGATGCGTTCCCTCCTCTGGAGCTGCACTATGCCGAAACCTGTATTGTTCCTCAGGCAGCCGGCGATTATGAAATTTCCAGCCCGGACGGCAGCGAGGTCAAGGTCATTCTTGCCTGTGTTCGCAACTGAGTTATCCTATATGCTGCTGGCTGCCAATCAGGACAGCGGCTGCATCACCTGCTTCCGCCGGGATGAAAAGACGGGACGTCTGAAACCGGAAAAAGCGGGAATCTCCTGCCCTGTACCGGTATGCATTGTGGCACATCCGGTGTAGAATCGCCGGCATTTTATCAATCTCAAAAGTCTGTGGCTTTCCCCCGAAAACCGCAAATCAAATATTAGGAGGTATTTTATCATGGCACATTCCATCAAGACGGTCTATGTTGTCCATCATTCCCACACGGACATAGGCTACACGGATCTGCAGGAACGCGTTATTGCAATTCAGGTCAACTATATCAAAACCGTGCTGTCCATGATGCGTCAGCCGGAATATGCTGACTTCCGCTGGAACTGCGAAACGCTGTACTGCGTAGAGGAGTTCTGGAAACAGGCCAGTGAGGACGACCGCGCTGACTTTGCCCGTTTTGTCAAGGAAGGCAAAATCGGTATTTCGGCCAACTATCTGAACTTCAATGATCTTGTCAATGCGGATGTATTCGGCAAGCGTCTGGCCAAATGGCAGGACAAGCTGCAACCGTTTGGCACAAAAATTCACACAGCCATGGCAGCCGATGTCAATGGATTCTCCATGGGCTACCGTGACGCCATGATTGAAAACGGTGTGGAGTTCTTCTTCACGAATGTTCACTGCCACCACGGTATGTATCCGCTGTACCAGAACCAGAATGCTTTCTTCTGGGAAAACGCTTCCGGACAGCGGCTGCTGGTCTGGAACGGCGAACATTATAATCTGGGCAATGTGCTGGGGCTTCAGCCCAACCACGCTGTCAACTGGATGATGCGCAACCGTCTGGGTGAAGATGCCGACGCCGGCACTTCCTTCTCGGATCAGCTGCATACAAATCTTGACAAGTATCTGACCGAATGTGAAACCGAGGGTTATCCATACGATTTCATTGTAACCGCAGTGTCCGGTGTTTTCAGCGATAATGCGCCGCCGTCTGCCGAGATTATGGAAACCATCCGTGCTTACAACGAAAAGTACGGTCAGGAAGTACGCGTTGAGATGGTTTCGCTGCAGGAGTTGTACGCTGCCATCGCACCGAAACTTACGGATGCACCTGTTTACCGCGGTGACTGGACGGACTGGTGGGCCAATGGTGTCGGCAGTACCCCCTATGCGGTCAAGCACTACAAGGATGCCGACCACCGTTGGCAGCTTGCAAACCGTCTGGACCCGGATGCAGAAACACACTATCCGGCGCTGGCAGAAGCCGTGCAGGACAACTTGATGCTGTATGCAGAGCATACATGGGGACATTCTTCCACCATCACTAACCCATATGACACGATGGTGCTGAACCTGGATATGCGTAAGAACAGCTACGCATCCAAGGCGCATGAAGCCGCCTCCCTTATGCTTTGCTCCATTGCCGAGAAGAAAGGCGATATGCTCCGCTACTACAACACCACCGGTGCTGTGCGTGCGGCAGGTGTCAGCCACACGAGCCAACCGCAGCTGATTGAATTCTATATTGAAACCCTTGCGCTTGAAGATGTTGAGGTGCGTGATTTAGCAGGAAACCTGTACACCTGCCAGGTATCCCCTCACCCGCGCGGACGCAAAATCAGCTTTATTGATACGCTGTCTTACGGCGAAGAAAAAGAATACACCTACACCGCCCGTCACAAGGCTCCGGAAACGCTGAATACACGTCACTGCTATATGGGTGCTGAAGAAGTACGGGATATTGTGAATGACTACGACCCGGTGACGTACCGCCTGCCGTATGAAGTGGAAAACAAATTTTTCCACATCTGCTATAAGCCGGGCGAAGGCATCACTTCGTTTGTGGATAAGCGCACCGGAACCGAAATGGCCGGTACTGCCATTCCATTCTTCACGCCGGTGTACCAGCGCACGCCGCTGCACCAGGAGGTACCGTTCTCTTCTTACGAGGAGCGCCGCGCACTGGGTCGCAATATTCGCGGCAAACACGCAGAAACGCACATCGGAAAGCTGCTTGAAATCACCTGCATGGAGCGCGGCCCGGTATTCACCCAACTGCGCCTGCATTACAGCCTTGCCGGTACAGTAAAAGCTGATGTTCTGCTGAAACTGTATGAAGCCATTCCCCGCATTGACTTTACCCTGGAACTTGGCAAGACAATCTCGGACGAAGTGGAGAGTGTTTTCCTGTCGCTTGATCTGAACCGTCCCGGCAACGAAACTGTGCTTCGCAAGGGTGCGCGTGAGGCTTTCCGCCCCGGCATTGACCAGCTGCCCGGCACCTGCATGGAATTCTATATGTCGGATGACGGCGCGGCACGCCTTTCCCCCGAAGGCGGCGTGTTGATTGCAGCCAGAGATGTTCCCATGTTCTATACCGGCGAGATGCAGCATCACCCCATCCGCCTGTGCGACGGCGCAGCAGAAAACAATGCCCGCCCATTGTATTCTTGGGTTATGAACAACAACTGGGAAACAAACTTCAAGATGGATCTGTCCGGCTTCTGCCAGTATGACTATTCGCTCTGGCTGACCAATATTTCCGACCCCGAACAGGCCATGGACGAACTGCATGAGCAGCTGTTTGATCCCTATGTCCTGATTGTGCGCTGAGCAGAGCGTGACCGACTGCAAATTGTAAATCTGTTCTCAATATTGCATCCCGAAATAACTCATTGCGTCCTTCCTAATTTTATTTATGTGTATCTCGAAATGCAAATGGCTGCCTGTTGCCCTTCCTGTATGCCCGACATATCCGATAACCTCTCCGACCTGCACCTGCTGACCGGTGGTGACGCAGATGGACGAACAGTGGGCGTACAGCGTTTCCAGCCCGCCGCCGTGGTCGATTTGGATGTAATAGCCGTAACTGCCGCCCCAGCTGTCAAGACCGTTGGCAACGGTGACGGTTCCATCTGCGGCGGCGAGGATTGGCGTACCCTCGGCACAGGCAATGTCGGTGCCGGTGTGGGAGCTGACCTCGCCGGTGATTGGGTCTACGCGATGTCCGAATTGCGAGGTAATCGTCCCGGCCACCGGCAGTGGCCATTGGAGCGTGCCGGTTGGGGCGCGTGTACCATCAGGAGACATGACTTCTCCCCCACCCTGCTCAAAGCCGCCAAGCAGTTCCGCCCATAGTTCCTCGTACTGCGGGTCTTGCAACAGTTGCAGGTAGGTATTCTGTCGGATGGTAAAGTGGTAATCTGCCGCCATCTCGTCGGGGGTTTTGTGGGTCAGTTCGATTACGAGGACGGTTTCAGTTATCTCTGTTGCGGTTACTTTTCCGTTCTTGTCCGTTGTTTCTATAACAGAGGTTTCCGCATGGGTGGCGTAGTCCACTGCGTTCATTGCCCACATAATTTCCCGCAGCTTGTCCACCTGTTCTTCTGTCAGTGCCGCAACGGGCGCGCCTTGTTCATTTCCTGAAACATACGACGAAAAGACCGCCAGGACATCCTGCCAGCGGATGTAGTATACATCATCGTTGGCGGTAATGTCTTGGCGGTCGTGCTGTACGGTGTCGGAGATTTCTTCCAGTCTGTCGCGGTATTCTGCCGTCAGGGTTTCTACGGCTTCGCGCACGGTGACGGACGCTGCGTTGGGGGCATCGGCGGCAAAGAAGATGCCGTAAGCCGAGCCGGACACAAACGCCACAAGGCTGATGACGATAATGATGCTAAGTGCCACGCTGATGCCTACGGCAATGGCCGCAACAAGGCTGTGGAGGCTGGCGAGAAAGTGTCGTATGGCCGAGCGTACCGCTGTAACCGTCCTGCGGGTATTGCTGGCAGCTTTCTGGATAGCAAGCTGTACTTGGCGGGTGCGGGTATGCATTTGTGCTTGGGTTGTTACGCTCCGCACAGTTTCATTTGCGGCAGTACGCAGTTGGCGCTGACCTTGTGTCACGCTGCGAATGTCGCGCGGTGCGGTTTTGGCGATGACGGCTTTTTCTTTTGCCCGTTGCCGGGGCAAATCTGCCCCACGGCGCGGGCGCGACTCTGCATCGGGCAGTGTGCCGCACTCGCCTTGTTTCGGGCTGACACCGCGCTCATTGGCGGCGTGGACGCGGGTGGCCTCGACCGATTCTGCGGCGTGGCGCACCCGGTACTTTTCTATCTGTTTGCGGGCAATCTTGCGCCCTTGCTGCACGGTGAAATCTGTGTTTTGCTTGATGACCGAATAGGATGTATCGGTTACCACCGAGCTGGTATCTTGCGCAGTTGTATAATCACCGTCTCCCTGCGTAGAAGTGCTTTCTCGCAGCATGGTTCGGCTTTTCTCCTTGGCCTCCGCCCACGCCTTTTTCAGCGCAGCTTTCGGGATTTCCCCGGTTGCATTGCTTCTCGGCATATGCGCGGTTGGCTTTTCTTTAATATCTTTCATGGCATCACCCCTCGTCATAAATTATTCAAATTGAATTTCAAAATCGTTCAAACAGCTTTTAAATTCTACACACAAGTCGCCGCTATAATAAGTCTCGTAATCAAAACAAACGCGGGAAGCATCCCGCACACCACTGCGCCTTAGACCATGCCAGAGCAATCGCTCGGTCAAGGCCAGACAACAAATTGGGCTAAAGGGCCATTACATATAAAAAAGCAATGCTGTATCTTCCGATTCTGGACGATACAGCATTTTCTTTGCAATTATGAAAGGATATCGCTATAATAAGGCTATAACCTTGAAACATGAGGTTTCCCCCATGAATTTATATATCAGCACCTCTGAAAATGTTTGTTGCTTGCTATATTCTTTGCTTTAATCTACCACCTATGAGTAAATAACTACCACCTATCGTGAAACAATAGAAATATTCTCCCCGATTTCTTATAATATAGCCGTGGAAAGGAGAGAGGACTAGTCCGCTGCGATTGCTGAAAACAAGCCCTCTCAACTCAACTGGAGTGTTTATCTGTTTTCAAAAACGTTATGCTAACATTACATTAGTATTATAGGATGGCAAGCAAAGACGTCATGCGCAATATGTTAAAAATCATATCTCATTAATTACCACGCTTAACGTGATGTGCGATTCTTTGATTATATGCATAAAGCCCATTACGACAAAGAGATCTAACTTTTTGCTCCCAGTGATTATTACCGCGCATCCTATTTAGTGACATATGGATTAGGCTGGAAAGTATGCTAGCCTTAGAAGCCGTTAAAGTGTTTTCGACATCGGCGGTATCTAGGGCCTGCTTGTACAGAGCGATTACATGGTGTCTTCTAGACAATTCTACATTTCCAATAGGTTTTTTGTGCGAATAGAATAAAGCTATGGCGTCTAAAATCTCCTTCCTTTGAGCACGGAAAACATCTCTATAGCTAGAAGAAGGTATACTTTGAGAAAGCCACATTTCAAGATCCATCCTGTTTAGTCCGAAGGATTGTGCGATAGATAAGACATTTAAGATTCCAAATAAAACATCATTGTCGTTATCTAAACTACAAAAACGATTTCCTTGAATGGCTTGTATAATGACTTCACTGTCTCGAAAAAAGACCTCTTCGGCGAGGTCAATAACTTTTAGGCCTCCATATCTCCATGTTTCTCGCACATAGGTGTCAATTTGAATTTTCGAGACGAAGTACGTTTTTTTGATTTCATTTTGCCATTTAGAAAGATAAGGAAGTATTGTGTCTAAGCTTTGCAAAAGTTTTAGGCGTAAACGGATATGAAAATCAGGGTCTAAATAGCGAATAAAAAAATAACGATCAATCAATTTGGAATCACATAGGAATTTGCAGAAATCGTACATTTCATTGCTGATTAATGCGTCGGCTGAATCACGGGTACAATATATTTTTATGTAAACCCATTTGTTCGCACCAGGCAAAAGAAAAGAATTGTTATCGTATAAGGAGTGACAGATGTCTTTCGGAGTATTTTTTAATTGTAAGGCTTTGGGTTCGCTAACATTATCGTTTTTGCTTTCGTGCTTTTTAAGGAAAGAAAGGACAACTTCGTTGGCGAAGGGGGACCCGTTAACATCGTTTAACCAGGAACTATCATTATAACCAATAGCTTCCGTCAATACCACATCATCAGCTTTTTTTGAGTTTAGCTCAATTAGCAGTTGAATATGGTATGGATTTTTAAGATTTAGAAGCAATTTGTGATCGCCTTGTACCATATAGACGATATCTGGTATCCCCCAAGCGTCTTTAAAGCGATTAAAATCTTCAGTGCCTTGTTTAATAATAAGAGAGGGGATTCGCCATTTTGCGGGAGACAATATTATTCTATTATAGGTTATTCTGGGAATAAATGTACCAGGTAAGGATTGGAAAATACCATAAGTTCTACTAATCGGCAAGAACGGAATCTCATTAATTTCGCATAGGAATCTAAAGATGTTGCTGCCCAGCATACAATTAAAGAGATTGCTTTTATCAATATGGAGTCTCTTATTAAGTTTTGAAGATTTTAAATAAAACGAATTCGTTGTAGAATCCACTCCGATATATATGTCCTTGATATCGATACTGTTGTCAATATCAGAAGGGATATCTAGTGACAATTGATATTTATATGACGATGAGCAAAGCATAACATTACAGTTACGTTTGTGCATTGGGTATTCAGACAATTCAACATCAATCAAGGCGTCAGATTTATCGGTTTCACTGATTTGTGTACGTGAAGATAACTCATCGTTAAACATATATCTGAATCTGCCAAATGATTTTCCGCTTTCTCCTGAACCTATAAAACCAGTAGGCATTAAATAGAATAGCCCATCATCGAGGTCATGCACACTGTCAGAAATAATTTGAAAACACAATTCTACAGAATTGGGTGCCGCTGTGATGTCAATATCTGATTTGAATTCTTTTAATTCGTCATCACTCAAAGATATCTCACTCAAATTGTTTCTGAGCGCATACTGTACCTTATAAAACAAAAATTTCCCTAGCGGAGTTTCTCCTGTTCCAGAAAAAGATATTTGTTGTTTAGAGCGGGGAAAAGCGTAACCACTCGGTGCACCGATTCCCATGTCATTATCGAAAACGTTTAAGATAGACACTGCGACATCATATCCGTACCTTTCGATAAATTGATTCTTAAAGGTATCTATCTGTGGCAAAGTCTCCTGCTTGGCGCTAAGTGAAAGGAGTAGTGTTATGAGTTTCTGCGCTTCGTTAGATACTTTATTACACAAAGTAGATCCTGCCAAGGGTTTCTTTAAGTCCACCTGTATGTAGTCCTTTTTGGGACTCAAGAGTTGCATCTTGTTGAATAATTCGTTCAAAATTGCCTCGGAGTTGCCTACCGAAGAGGAGGAATATTGGTTCAACAAAGATTTAATCTCCGTTAACTGCTCATACCAATGTTTGGCCGTGGGAATATGCTGTAAGATATTTATTACATGCTCCAATGGATTGTTGTTTACAAGGTTGGGATACAAATTTACCAGCAAATACTCACTATCTATTAAATTGTTAAGGAATGATGTCACCTTAGACTCGTTTGCGGTGCTACTCTCAGAAAGAATGATATGTTGCAAATCATCATATAGAATATAAGATTTTGATAAACTAAGTACATGCTGTACTAGCGGGCTGTTTCGGATTGATATTTGCGTCTCTTTTGATCCAACTCCGGCCAGATCAACATGCCAAGGGTTGATAAGACGAGATCCTTTTTCGTATATATACGGATTGCTACATACCTTTAGAGATGGTAAAATATTCTTATCAGAAATTATTTTATGAATAATAGAAAATAGCCATTCCATATCAGGGCGAGAAAATTTCACAAAACTGTTTTTGTTTCCTAACAAGATATCTGTGTGTTCTCCAAGCTTCGCCAAAGAGACACCCGCGCATAATCCATAAGGAGTGCATCGCGAAGATGAACGGATTGCATATTTTATTCCACTATGTAGAAGCTTGTCAGTGCAAGCTGCGTTTTCATCCAAAAAGTATTGGGCTAAGTCATGCGACGCAGTTTTCAATAATTCACGAAAACAAGAATCTTCTTTAAGATTTTGAATTCGCTGCTTTGTCAATTTGGCATTTGAGAAAAGATGACAGAATTCTTCAGTAGAATTAATAGGAGTACGGATAACTACATATTCATTTGGTTGGTACAATTCATTTTGCATGTTAATCATCCTTTCATTATGTTATGTTTTTATAGCCGAAAGTGTTTTCGGTGCTAAACTTGGAGCCTACGAATTAATAACAGTATACCACTTATGCGCATTGCGAACAATATGTCAAAACAGTGTTTAAAAAAAATGTATAATATGATAGAATGTCTTCGAGGACTTGTCATAGTTGCAAGTTTAGTTTTAGTTGGATGTAACATCATGTTGACCGGATGAAAAGGAGGAAGTATGGCAATGGTCCGTTTTGGCGATACCATCCTAAACATTCTCGGTAATTACAAAAGATGTTTAGGGATACTAATAAAAATCGATAAAAAGTTTTTGGCGTTTTCGCTATTTTCAACAGTATTACTTGGTATAACACCATCTATTTCTCTGCTGTTAACCCAATCGATAATAAATGGAATCCAAACGGGCGTTTATTCATTTAGTCAGGTTGTTGGACTGATAATTGTTTATGTTGCATGTAATGCTTTGGTTTCATTATTTACTATATTTAGTCAATACTATACTTCTGTGTTTCAATACAAACTTAATAAAACTATTAACATTATGATTCTAGATAAGGCGGGTAAGCTGTCCTTTAAGTCCTTTGAAAATCCGGAAGCTTATAACAAAATTCAAAGAGCTCAGACAAGTAACAAAATATATCCATTTATTTCATATATACTTTCAATAATCCAATTATCTATTACTTTTATATCTTATGGCGCCATCATACTTTCTTGGAAATGGTGGTCAATTTTTCTTATTCTCCCTAATGCTTGCTTTAGTACTTTTCTTGCAAATAGATTGAACAAAAAACGGTACGAGATGCTACGTTATCGTACTGAGGAAGAAAGGAAAAAATGGTATTTCCAATATTTGTTAACTAACGATATAGCTTTTAAGGAAATTAGAACATATAATTTAGCGGAATATTTTATTCATAAAGTTAAGGGGATATATGACGATTTTTTTAAACAGGATAAATCTTATTACAAGAAATCATCCGAAATTAGTTTATTGATTTCCATTTTGGATGAACTTTGTATGGGAGTACTGTTTTGCATCGTTATTTTTGATACATACGCAGGTAATATTTTGATTGGAGACTCAGTGGCTTATATTAACGTTTCAAGTAATATTAAATCAACGCTTAAGCAGCTATTAGCCCAGATTTCTGCAATTTACAACGATAATCTGTACATTAACCAAATATTTGAGTTTTTGGACATGCCGGAAGAAGAACAAATAAAACGTATGGAAAAGCATATAGATGAAATAAATACAATAACTGTTGAAAATTTGTCTTATAGATATAATAGCAATAATAGGTATGCACTAAAAGATGTGAGTTTCAGTTTAAGTAAAGGCGATATCGTTGCAATCGTTGGAAAAAACGGGGCAGGAAAATCGACCTTAGCAAAAATATTATCTGTTCTTTATAATGATTATGAAGGCAGCATAAGGATTAATGGAATAGAAATGAGACAAATAGACAAGGACCAACTTAGGAAAAAAATTTCAATCTTGTTCCAAGATTTCACTAAATACGAATTATCTCTTGGGGAAAATATTGGAATAAGTGATATTGATAACTTAAGTAACTGTGACAAGCAGAAGCGAATAATTGAGTCCATAGGCCTTAATATGGATTTAGAGCTAACACAGCAGCTGGGAAATTGGTTTGAAAATGGTAAAAACCTATCTGGAGGACAATGGATTAAGGTGGGAATTGGACGTGTTCTGTTTAAAGATGCAGAATTGATTATTTTGGATGAACCTAATGCAGCATTGGATGCGATCTCAGAAATTAATATTTTTAAGGCCATAAAACAAATTGCAAAAAATCGGATCTGCATAGTAATAACACATCGAGTATCTAATGTTCCATTTTATGCAGATAAAGTAATGGTAATTGACGAGGGGAAAGTTGTGGGTTTCGAGACTCATGATTATTTGCTTAAAAATTGCCACATTTATAATGAACTTTATACTGCAGACTTGAAAATAGCAAATCGTGAATAGGAATACTCAGGAATTGTCTTGTCTTTGTAAAATAGTCAATAAATACGTTTCCGGACATATCTTCTGTGAATAGCTATTTTTCATGTAGGGAAATCCCCAAACGAACGCCAGCAAATTGTGCCGTGGGCTAACCAGGAGGACGCTAAGACTGCAACGACCATTATATTGCTGTGCCACCGTTGCGAGATTGGCGTAGATACACTCTCACTGGAATAACCGAAACCACAGAATATCGGTCTGGCATGTGGGGGATGTTGACAAGATTTAAAGGAGGAGTGCCGCAACTATTTGCTATTTTTGTATTAAGAATTGGCGGACTGCTCATTTGAAATCGTTTGTGTATACGGGATTAATTGTGCCATACTAGAGTATGATCGTTTAAAACATAGTCAAGTGACAGGTTACCGTCGATGTGGATTTATACATTGTGACTTTAGGCCTTGTCAAGAGGTTAGAAACAGGTGATGCCGGAGAAAATTGATTCGAAAGATGTGAGACTTGATGTGGTTGACTTTATTGTTGCCGGCAAGTGTCTTGATGAGAGCAAAGGTTGCAGTGGAACTAACAAGTACGATGGCGCCACTTGTCTGCAAATTTTCGCTGCCTTCCCGTGCTCCGATGCGAAACCTCAATTACTACGGGTTTCCACTGTGAAAACGGGACATGCTTCAACACTTAAAACTGTGTAGTAAAACTAAAGTAAAAGGCCTATTGCTGACCTATGAGAGAAAAGTTTCAGGGCGCTAAAACAGCCTCCATATTGGTATTTGTCCAACAGTATTATTGCATAACTGCCGGCTGCCTTCATCAATAGTTCAAAAGTCTTCAAATCAAAAGAACAAAATGAAGGCACAAGATCTTATGAAGGATTCAAACGAACTCGTGAAGGGATAACATTTTTCTTCAATCGCAACCAACATGTCCGAGTATTGGACCATTCGTCACTCACAAATGGAGTAATTGCTACATTTAATATATTTTGGGATATCAAAAATCGACTAATTTTGTGAGTTTTTCTATCACAGGAATTTTATCAGTATAATAGCATGAAATAGGCCAAAAGAACAAAATTATCTCTTGAATGTTGAAAGAATATATGATATTATATAACCGTAAAGATGTAGAGAATTACCTATGCGGTTAATTCTTTAAGAAATGCTGTTGTCGGTCAATTCCTAATACTTTGATACACTACATGATTATTACTGTTTTTCGAGTGCCATAGGAATGGACTTGATCTTCCGCCATATCAATCTTGTCCGTATGGAGAAAGAAATAATGAATGAAAAATATTTAATAAAAGGGGTTTGTGTGAGTGTAGCGTATATTATATATTTATCCTTATGCGCTTTAGTAACAACAGATGAAAGATTATTGGCATTAATTCATATATTAACATTGGTTCTTATTTTCGTGGCTTCAAAAAGATATATCACTTTCGAAAAAACCGGTATAAAGTTAATAGCGATGTCGATAGTATTAGGAATTGGCATGGCACTTTCTTTTACCGTTATTGTCCCTTTTGCAAATGATGTAGGAGAAGCACAGAGTTACTCGATGCGGGAGATTTTTTACTATGTGAATTCTATATTTCTATTGCCAATAATGGAGGAATTCATTTTTAGAGGTATTATCTTTAAGGAGTTAGTTAGCAATTATCCGTTGAAATTTGCAATAGTTTCTTCGTCATTGATTTGGATGCTAGCTCATCTAAATCCTTTGAACGCAGGTGTTTACTTCTTACATGGAGTACTTATGGCGTATACTGTTTACCTGACGTCAAATATTTTGTATCCAATTCTTATGCATGTTTCGATTAATTCATTCAATTTGTTAGGCGGGACCAATTCGATTTTACTTTATTTTGCAAGGGTAATGTCAGAACCAATAAGTATTTTTTTGACAATTGTGTTAAGTGTAGGGATTATAGCAATTAGCATTGCGTTGATACGAAAATTGTCTTAATGAAGATCGAAATGTGGGAGTCCGTTAATCTCAAAAAATATATAGGTGGTGATACCAGTGGTTTGACTAAGTTGTGCAAGCTTTATTCTTTGCTGATGAAAGAGGTGCTATGATGTCTAAATACGATGAATTTGATTTGGATATCCGGAAGAACGCCGATACAGTGAACGATGCAGGAGATGCAAGGTCCGGTTTGGAATGTGCCACGTGGAGTATCTGTGTGGATCTTACGATTTCTGTGCTTTTGTCTCAGTGCTGTACTGATGGCTGCACAGATGCGTGTACTACGCCGAGTCAGGGCTGTACAGGAACCTGCGATCAGACTCTGTCCGCATGCCATAGCTATTGTGGCAATGCTTGTAGGAGATAAACACTGAAAGACAGAACTTTTGATCGCTAATTGGTTAAATATCAAATTTTCTGTCTATAGGCAATAGGGGGGAGCAGGCGAAGAAGGTCTGTTCCCCCCGTTTTATTATTGATTTCGTGTTAAATTACCTATTGGTAAAGATTTTGAGTTGTCAAATACAAAAATTAAAAAATAGATAGGATCTGGTCATATGTTTCTTTCTTCTTCCGATTTAAAAGTTCAAGTTGAAGACGTCCTGGGACGATACTTTGAAAAAATGTATAATCTTTTAAGCAACGGCGAAAATCTAGATGAAATTGCGAATGTACTAACAATTGGCCAAGCATACACCAGGTTACCGACCTCTTTTGATTGGGATGAAATTGTATATAAATGTATGGAAACATTTCGGTCGAATATGTACAGCGGAAAAATCAGAAATTTTTCTTATAGTAGTGGGCATACATTTTATAGTCATATTGTACATTTCTATTCGGAAAATACAGGGTATTACAAAAAATTTCTGAGGCAATATGACGAATCAATATATGTTCACCTTGGTGAATATATTGAAGCTCTCTTAAAAAAAGGTAAGCCTGTGCATTCCCAAGATTTCGATGTTATTTCGGGAGCCGCTGGAATTGTTGAATTCCTTTTGGAGTATCCAAATGATTTTAGCATAACTCTGGCACATAAATTGTCACGTTATTTGGTTGATCTTACAGTTTGTGGTTCATTTAAGGCGTATCCGATTCCGGGGTGGTATGTACCTTCTGATGATCGCCTAAGTAAGCGTGACGAACGATTCCTTGATGGGCACATCAATTATGGAATGGCACATGGTATTACGGGCGTACTAGCAAGTCTAGTCAAATTGGGTGAACATGGAGTAAATAAGCCAAGGGTTGATGAAGCAATAAGGGTTATATTAAATGAATTGGATAAGGTGCGGTATGAGTCACAACAGGGAATCGTATACTATCCGGGAATGATGGATGTGAATGATTATGTAAAAAAAGATTACTGGAAAGATGATAATCACAGAATGAGCTGGTGCTATGGGAGTATTTCAATTTTGTATACACTTTATCGTACCTATGAATATTTAAATATGCCAATGAAATGCAGAGAGGTTTTAAACGAAATCACTCAAATAGCAAAAAGCGGTAACAGTATCTGGCAACTCACATCACCTATAATATGCCATGGATTCGCAGGAACTGCATTAATATTTAAGCTATTGTACGATAAAACGCAAGATGGAGCATTAAAAGATGCAAGCCTTGAATTAATAAGAAACATTGTCGAAGCATATAATGACACTAATCAATATGGATTTAAAGATGTGCGATATCAATTTCTTGGAAATAGTATAGAGAAAATTGAGGAAGATAAGAATACATTTTTGGAAGGTGGGTGCGGGATAATCTCAGCATTACTTTGCTTTTTGGGAGAAAAAGAGATTACCGCGTCTCTTTTGCTTTTAAAATAAATTCTAACCTTAGAAACAACATACGGATAGCTCTGCCCCGCAGAGTACGGTTCCGCCAAGTTAAAGTGTACAGATTCGAATTTACGTTAAACACACTGATGTTGGGGGGGGCTTTGATATCCCAGATGACCCTCCAAACTCCGAATGGACACTCTGGTCGGGAACGGCACAATGTGGGCCACAGCCACATTTTTTCCCACAGTGAGATGCAACAAGTCTCAGGGCATGAAGCAGCTCATGGCTGGCGCTGGCGTGGCCGGCACTAACAATGAATACAAACAATCTGAATACGGCCCTCTATGAGAAAATGTCCAGTTAACGAAAGAAATACCGGGACTGGCTGAAAGGATAATCGCCAGCAGAGGTCTTGAACCATGCCTATGGGTATAGCGTCCCAGAGGACATCGTGATGACGATGGAACAGCTAAATCCGACCACCTGGCCAACGAAGATCGCGCCAAGGAGCTGCGCATCCCCCGTGCCTCGGTTAGGGCGCACTTGAGACTGGAGCCGAAACAGGCAACCCCCAAAACTCTGTCCCATAAGAAAAAGGAGCCGGAACGGTGAGCGCCCCGAAGCGCAAACGGGAAGTCCAGGTGCAATTCCGGGTCTCCCTGGAGTAACTGGGGCTGATCGAGCTGAAAATGTCACAAATTGGGACGAAGAACCGGGAGGCCTATCTGCGGAAGATGGCACTGGGCGGTTATGTAGTGAAGTTGGATCTGCCGGGGCTGATGGAGCTTGTGTCCCTGCTTCGCCGGAGTATCAACAATCTGGACCAGCTCACGCCCCCCGGGGGTATGAGACCGGGCGGGTCTACAATACTGATTTGGAGGATATAGCCTAGAGCCCGGAGCAGCTATGGGAGGTCGTGAAGAAAATCCTGACTCAGCTCTCCAATCTTTCGTGACAGGGATAAATCCCCCCAACTGCGGAGGGAGGAACGGCGTTTTTTCGTCGCACCTCCCTCCGCTTTTTCTTTTTTGTTCGCATACTTGATGTTGGCAGATAATAATTCATAATGGATTAAGAATACAACTGGGGGATAAGGTAGAATAAGTTTCGCAAATTGAAAAGTAAATAAAAAGAGACATGGTTTGCATATCTCTGGCAGAATGAAGTTGCGACACACCATTCGAAAGGAGATAGCAAACCATGACTGAAAAGATTGTACAGCTAAACGAGGAAGTTATCAAGGGGCAGATCAAGGAACCTGTACGAGGCAGTGTAGAGGAGACGCTTAACGAACTGCTGGAGGCCGAGGCCAACAAGCTGACCAAAGCCGCCCGGTATGAGCGCAATGAGCAGCGGCAAGGTTATCGCAGTGACCATTACAACCGCAATCTCACCACCACTTCCGGAAATGTCACACTCAAGGTGTCCGAGCTCAAGGGCATCTCATTTGAAACCGCCATCATTGAGCGGTTTCGCCGTCAGGAGAGCAGTGCGGAAGAGGCTCACATTGAAATGTATCTGGCCGGTGTATCCGCCCGGCGTGTGGAGGACATCTACAAATGCACATTTCTTCACGGCGTCAAAAGAAACTGACGACCTTTTTTCCATTAGAGACATTCACCACTAAGCAAAGATACAGTTCAGTGTTACACATCAAGGTCATATATTCCTCAAAGCCTTCGTAAAGGATGCAAAAATCGCCATCCCAGCCCCATCTGCACGCAGTTTTAGCACCACCTTGCCGGAGTTTTAGCCCCACTTTCACGCACTGAAGCCCCAAAGCCTTATAATTGGTTTATGCCAGAGCTGCTGGACGAACTGAGCATTGCCCGCAGTGGTGGAACACTGAAAAAGGTGCTCGAATCGTATAAGAAGAAAGACCTGCTGATTCTGGACGAATGGCTGATTCGTCCGCTGTCCCCGCAAGAATCCTATGATATGCTGGAAATTGTGGAGGCGCGGTGCCACAAGTCTACGATCTTTTGCACGCAGTACGAATCTGAGGGTTGGTACACCAGGATTGATCCCAACCCGGAATCTGACAGCCCCGTTTCAGAAGCCATTATGGACCGCATTATCCACAACGCTTATGAAGTTCTGGTGGATGGCCGAGTCTCGATGCGGGAACGCAAGGGCTTGAAGGCCACTCGGGAAGGCGGTGGCCAGGATGTGTGACCGCCCATATCTTTGCGATGAGGAAAAATGTATGGTTTTAGAACTGGAACGGGCCTGCTACAACGAGATGGAGCGTGAGTCGATGGAATACTTTTACGCAGCTGAGAAAGAACTCCAACGACAGCGCGAGCGGATTCGACAGTTGGAGAACATCTTGACAGAGAACGGCATTCCTGTTCCTGAAGAAAGTTGACCTGAGCTCTGCTGGCTGGCTTAGCTGGCAGAGCTTTTGTATGTGCCACAGGGGGTGTCGTTTTAGAGCGATGAGGTGTCGCTGGTTCTCCGGCAGGGTGTCGCTAAAACTCCGGCGATGCAGGTGGGGCTTTAGTGCGTGAAAGTGGTGCTCAAATCGCGTGCAGATGGGGCTGGGGTGGCGATTTTTGCAAAGGATGCAGTGACAATATCGACAATACAGTCTTTGTTCTTTCTACCTAATTACCAACAATATTATCTCAAAACAAGTGAAAAAACATGACTATTTTACTACTATGTGATACGATGTAGTAAAGAAAACTTACCCCGGGGAAAGTCAAAGAATGTTATGCGGTGCAACCTAAATATGAAAGGAGGTAACAATGGGAAATCAGACACAATTTATGAAAGGCGTGTTTGAATTATGTGTCCTACAAATTATCTCTAAAGAGTCAACCTATGGATATGCGATTTTAACGGAGTTGCAAAAATCCTCATATTCGGACTTGACTGAAAGTACTCTCTATCCACTACTATTTCGCCTTGAACAACATAAGGACGTGACGGTAGAACGTCGTCCCTCACCTAACGGTCCGAGTCGAAAATATTATATGATAACAAAACATGGCCGTGAAACACTCTCAGAGTATTGGAAAAGCTGGCAACAGGTTTGTGAATTGGTATCCACTGTCTTTCAGAAAGGAGCACCTTATGAATAGCTATCTTGCGCTACGCAAAGCCAACAAAATGCGCTTTGCGATGGTTTCGGAAACAAGCCAAAAGCAAATACGGGACATGGTACACTATCTGCAGGTGGTGAGCTGGGATATTTCTGGTGTAGAGGCAATCAAGAGCGACCTCATTGATATGGCAATTCAGGCAAATAAAGAGGGAAAGGAACTTTTTTCTCAGCCGGAGGAAGCATCATCCTTCGCGGCGGAAATGAAGAAGCAGTGTGCCACGCCAAACATCCGCAATCTTTTCTTCCTTCTCATCTGGTTTTTCCTGTACAATGCGATCGGGTATCTGCTGTTGTATTTTGTTGATCAGGAATTGCTGGCGCCAATGGATACCAACTACCTCTTCGGTCTGGTAATTGGTACACTGTCCACCTATGTCCTATGGAAATATGTGATACGGCAAATCGCATTTCCCATGAGAAAGCATCTGCTTGTGTTTATCGCGCTGCTGGTTGTGTATTCTGTGATTATGTATCTGTTGGCCGGGCTTTTGCACAGCTTCGTGCCACCAATTGTTGCTGTCAACATGAACTTCCTGGGATGGAGTATAGTTTACTGGGTGATCTGTGTAGCCACCTTTTTGGCGCGTCTATACTTTTACGGGCATAACCCAGCTGTTGTGAGCAGAGTGTGAATGCTTTCTGACTCACTACTGTTGAACCGTTTGAAGTCGTATCGTGAACGGCATTAAAAGAGCCTATATAACGCTTTCTTAAAGGCTTAAGGAAAACGAGGAGATCAAATTTTGGATCTCCTCGTTTTTTGTGTGATTATGGATATGAAAATTAGCTACTGCTTATTATTTGACACAATTCGAGCTATTGACTGTTATAATGTAATAAAATGTAAGAGCCTAGTCTACTCATAATGGCAATTAAAAATAGATGTTATTAGCGAAATTTGATGTTAAACATTGATTATAATCAAATAACTGGAGAGTGGAAAGAAAGCTGGAGAGAAAACTATGTTCAGAGGTGTACCCATTAAGGTAATTTATCTCTGCGGTATAAAAAGTTGAACAAGGAGCAACCGATCAAACGGTTTGCTCCTCTTTTTTTTCGACATTATTCTGCGATCTTTTACAAATTGTTACATTTTATCCAAAAATATTTCGTTGGTATGGAAATTGGGAAGGGACAATTTGTAAAAGGTCGCTTTTCTTTTTTTCTTGGCAAAGGGCGCCGCCGTTAGCTTACTCCTTTTGATGAAAGCTAAAACTAGTGGAGGATCTTATGAAAACAATCGATTTGAAACGATACTACCCAAATCCGGAACTTTACGAAGAAAGCAACATGGTTGATGTGTCTGATGAAGTGGCCAATGTGATGGAACAGTCCTTGCATGATGAAAAAAGTGCTTACATGAGGAGCTACCGTGCAAAAGCGTACTACTCATTGGATTATGGTAACGGAGTTGAAAACTATGTCGTTTTTCATGAGGAAACGCCAGAAGAAATTTATGAGAGAAAAATGACGATACAACAACTTAATAAGTCACTTTCTAGGCTCCCAATCAAACAAGGACAACATATTTATGCTTACTATTTTCTAGGAAAAACCTGCAAAGAAATCGCTGTAGCTGAGCATATATCAACCCGAGCAGTACAAAAGTCTCTGAAGTGTGGACTAAAAAAACTTGGAAAACTGCTAAAAAATAATTTCTGAAAAGAGGTTCGTTTTTTGATGATTTTTGTAATTATTAATGAGAGGTGTATTTAGGCTTCCCCCAAAACATCTCCTGCACCTTGAAAAGTGAAAATCCGGCATTTCAGCTACATACAGCCTGTCTGGCCGCAACCCACGGAGCGACGGTCAGCACGGACGGGAATACCGCCAAGATACTACGCTAGGGTGAAAGTGAATTCTCCAGCGAAAGTGGAGCGATCAATATTCGCCGTCACGGTGAGGATGGAATCTCACCAATGCGATGAAAGGACAGGTAATCATGATACGCCCCTCAGTGCTATCGCAAGACTGCAGAGGGACTGCAAAAGTAAGCAGGAAGTGGGAGCGTTCCAAACGCCATGTTGAAATGCCGCCTAGCATCCGGGAAGTAGTGTCGAAAAGGGTGCATAATTGATCTTAGAAACCACGGCGGTCACATTAAAGCAAGTGTTTGCTAAATGTGACCGCCATTCTTGTGAGATTAATTCGTCTTTGTATTACAGTTCTGAAGTCATGTAATAGAAAGGAGGTAATCGGATGCAGATTGAAATCAAAATTGACGAAGGATGCACGGAAACGAAGATTATCGTCGTCACAAGCAAAGTGACTGAAGAAGTCAACGAAATAGTAAAAAGACTTTCAAGTGAGCAGTCCCAGATGATTGCAGCTTTCAAAGATGCTCAAGCAACAATGCTTGAGCCAACCCAAATCTATCGGGTCTATGCATCGGAAGGCAAAGTCTATGCCGAGACGGAAAACAGTACATTTCTTCTCCGACTGCGGCTTTACGAGGCAGAGCAGCGCCTTGCAAAATGTTCTTTTGTGCGCATATCAAACAGCGACATCGTCAATTTGAAAAAGGTCAAGGGGTTTGATTTGAGCTTTGTGGGAACGATTTGCGTTTCTCTCTCGAATGGAACAGTCACTTATGTTTCAAGGCGATATGTTGCAAAAATCAAACAACTGTTAGGATTATGAGGTGGCAAAATGAAAAAGAAAATTATAATGCGGGGGTTATTTGGCTTGCCTACGGGTATTGCCATTGGATTTGTGATTACTCTGATTATTTCCATCTGCATTGGGAACGGCTCCTTTTATCCCGTTACACCTGAACTTATAGACGCAACCGGAAACGAACTGAATGCAGTCATCTTGCAAACTGTTCTGTGTGCCATTATGGGCGCTGGCTTCGCAGCGGCATCGATTATTTGGGAACTTGACTCGTGGAGTCTTGCCAAGCAAAGCGGTATTTACTTTATGATTATCAGCGTTATTATGCTGCCGATTGCCTATTTTACTAATTGGATGAAGCATACTGTCCTCGGCGTTCTTTCCTATGTGGCAATATTCGTTGCAATATTCGTTGTCGTTTGGCTTTCACAGTACTTGCTATGGAAACGGAAGATAAAGCAAATGAACACTCTTGTCAGCAAAGACCAGTAGTTCATATCGTTTGAGGCAGCTCTTATAGCCACGCCGCTTTTAGGGCGGCTTTGGGGATTGTCCCCGCTGTACTTTTTGGGGTGCGGTTGCGGGGTTTTCGTTTGTTTTCTTTTGGCGTTCTCATACTCTCGGTTCGGTTATACGTTTTGCCACAACGACCACTCTGCTGTTTTTGCCGGAATCATCGCAGGTGGACAGCGTAAGCAGCTTGTCCCCATAAGCAGCCGGCACGCCGGTGTCGTACAGGGCGGCGTCCTTGCAGGCGTCCACATAGGCGGCAAATTCCTGCGGCGTTTCGGTATCGGTACATTGATAATAGGCAAACAGATCCTCCGCTTCGCCCCGAAATACAGCCATCACGGTATATTCTGCCTGTGCCGTCATGGTATCAAAGCGGATAATTCTGT
>ERZ772858.627-NODE-627-length-44196-cov-10.597404_pt1 | contig 44196 bp, 33 predicted proteins | sample MGYA00512136_ERZ772858 | MGnify/ENA primary metagenome ERZ772858 (study PRJEB29015, sample SAMEA2737726) | human gut metagenome | biome: human gut; feature: human-associated habitat; material: faeces | place: China | collected 2012 ...
TCTAAGTAGGAGAAAATTTTTAAATCAGGCAAGACACAAAATTAGTTACATCCTCCTGAGACCTGGATTAACTGTAAATATTGAAGCCAGAGTCCAAGAGCAAATTATTTTGGACAGCAGTGATTCATATTATTATCTTGGGTTAGTTACAAGTTTTACTTAATAAAGGCAAAACACAGGATGTCTATATCCAATATCCCCTGAGAAGTTATCATTCGTAACATCTAGGGTAAAGTATAGGTAACCCTATGTAATGTACTTAATTTCCCAAATTTATAGTAAGTAAAGCGATGACAAAGCTGAACAACTAAACTAACGTTCGGGTCAACGAGGTGAGCTTTTGTTTCAGCTGGATGGCCCAAAGAATAACGTTTTTTCCCCTTTCAAAAAGAAATTTTGAAGCCTCATATATCGCTTTCTAAACGGTTTTGAGGTCTTACGAATAAATCCGCAAAAGAAAGTAACGTTAAGTTATATAGTTTTCCCCTCGATAGGGTGCTAAACATACCTCACTAACCGACCTCTAGCTCAATATTCTGTATTTTTTGATCAATTCAATGTAAACCTAAAATAATTACAGAGTTTTAGTCAACAATCGATCACGATGTGTTCTCTAGCCTTCCGCGAAAAGTCTCCGGTTATCGACATTTGGCATTCCATTTGATGTGAAATTTAGACTTCTTGTTTTATCCATTTGTTTTTTTCAAAGAGTCGTTTAGTTATTGTTTAAGTTAACGCTGTTGACTGACATAATCTTTATTGTCAAAATGCGCGTGTTTAGATCTCGGCGACATGACAATTGGGGCCATTGCTATGTGCACTATTAACATTGGCAAGTGCCTATTCAACATAGGTATACGCCGTACACTGCATCTCACGCGATTCACCATGCGTGACTGCTTTTCTTTCAACAAATTCGTCTCCGAAGCTGCCAAGTAACCTGCCGACCGTTTTTATCGGTTCGCCGCCTCTTTTGCTTCTGAATAACTTCGTCTCAACCGCTTTTTGCATTCCTGCCAAAGCTTGTCGAAGTCATCTTGAAGAAAAGAACTCGTCTACCCGTTCATTAAATTTGCGCGGATTCATTCAAGTTAATCCGGAACATTAGCCATGCAAAAACTTAAGATCGCAGCCTCTGCCGTATTAAAAGACAAACTTCAGGTCGATCGTGAGGTTGTCAAGCTCTCCACAGCAGACTTTACCGAAGTCTCAGCCGTCGTTATTGATATTGAAGACTACCGCAAGGGCAGTCTAAATAAAGTCGACGGCACAGCCCTTGGTATTCCTGTCTTCCTTTATCTTCGAGACGAAGAGAATACCCCGGAAGAACTCGTCGGACACGTCGTCGGCGTGATCAGCGACAATCTGACGGACAGACGCTTATTCGGCCGCCAGATTGACGAAGCCGCCAAACGCTACGAAGACAAAGTTCTGCCTCCTTTCTTCGGCGCCTTGGCTCAGTACGTTTATAAAGGCAAATCTCAGTTTGACTGCCCCGGTCACCAGGGCGGCGCTTACTTCCGACGCCACCCTGCGGGACGCGCTTTCTACGACTTCTACGGTGAAGAGCTCTTCCGTTCCGACCTCTGCAACGCGGACGTTGCGATGGGCGATCTTTTGATTCATGAAGGCGCACCTCTCAAAGCCCAAAAAGCCGCCGCGAAGATTTACAACGCCGACAAGACGTATTTCGTTCTCAACGGAACTTCCGCATCGAATAAGGTCGTTCTAAATGCAGCTCTTACGCCGGGCGACTTAGTTTTATACGACCGAAACAACCATAAGTCGGTGAATCACGGCGCTCTGCTGCAGGCCGGCGCCACACCGATTTATCTTGAAACCGCGCGTAATCCGTTCGGCTTCATCGGCGGCATCGATGAAAAATGCTTTGACGAGAAGTATCTTCGCGACCACATCAGAGAAAAGTGTCCTGAGAAAGCCGATGCCAAGCGTCCGTTCCGCCTTGCCGTCATCCAGCTCGGCACTTACGACGGCACGATTTACAACGCCAGACAGGTCGTCGACAAAATCGGACATCTGTGCGACTACATCCTGTTCGACTCTGCTTGGGTCGGCTATGAACAATTTATTCCGATGATGCGTGACTGCTCTCCGCTGCTTCTGGAACTCGGACCGGAAGATCCGGGCATTTTTGTGACTCAGTCTGTGCATAAACAGCAAGCCGGCTTTTCTCAGTCTTCTCAGATTCATAAAAAGGACGCTCATATCCGAGGACAGGACCGCTTCATTCCGCACAAAGTGCTGAACAACGCCTTCATGATGCACGCGTCCACGAGCCCCTTCTATCCGCTGTTTGCCTCTTTGGACGTCAACGCCAAAATGCAGGAAGGAGAAGCCGGACGCAGACTTTGGGCCGACTGCGTCAAGACCACTATCGACGCACGCAAGCTGCTGCTGGATACCTGCCACCACATTAAGCCGTTTGTTCCTAACAAAGTTCGAGGCGCTGACTGGAAGTCCTACCCGACGAATCTTATTGCTCAGGATCTGGAATTTTTTAAATTTATTCCAGGCGAAAAATGGCACTCCTTCGAAGGCTACGGTGAGAACCAGTACTTTGTTGATCCGTGCAAATTCATGCTGACAACACCGGGTATCAATGTTGAAACCGGTGAGTACGAAGACTTCGGTGTGCCAGCCACCATCCTTGCGAACTACCTGCGAGAAAACGGCATCATTCCGGAAAAAAATGACCTTAACTCCATTCTTTTCCTCATGACGCCGGCAGAGAACAAGGAGAAAATGGATCACCTTGTGAGTCAAATTGCCCGCTTTGAAAAGTATCTCGACGAAGATGCGCCGCTGGAAGACGTACTTCCGGGCCTCTACAAGCACTACGAGTATCGCTATCACGACTATTCGATTCGCCAGCTCTGCCAAGAGATGCATGACTTCTACAAGGAACGGAACATTAAGGAAATCCAGAAACAGATGTTCTGCAGCGAGTACATGCCCAAGAGCGTGATCAATCCTCAGGATGCTCATTTCGCATTCCTGCGAGGACAAGCCGAACTCGTACGGATGGAAGATGCTGAAGGGAGAGTCGCTGCAGAAGGTGCGCTTCCCTACCCTCCGGGTGTTTTGTGCTGCTTCCCGGGCGAAGTTTGGGGCGGCCCCGTGCTCAAGTATTTCTTAGCGTGGCAGGAAGCGATGGGTAGAATGCCGGGCTTTGCACCCGAGCTTCAGGGCGTTTATGTCGAAGACAACGGCAGAGGCGGGAAGCAGGTTTACTGCTACGTGCTGAAGGAAGATGTCGTCGAGCGCCTGAAAGCAAAAGGCAAGTAGGACGATTAGGGCGACAGCTCCATGCTTTCGCCCTGATCGCGATGAAGGATTGTTATGTCTGAACAGAATCCGAAGAAGATGTCGGTTACTCAACTGACGCTTCTGACTGCTATTAATATGATGGGCTCCGGCATCGTGATGCTGCCGACGAAGTTAGCTGAAATCGGAACCATCTCGATCCTCTCGTGGGTGATCACCGCGTTCGGCTCCTTGTGCCTTGCCTATGCTTTCGCTAAATGCGGGATGTTCAGCAAACGACCGGGAATGGGCGGCTATGCCGAATATGCCTTCGGAAAAGCGGGCAATTTTTTAGCCAACTATACCTACGGTATTTCTCTGCTCTTTGCCAATATTGCCATTGCCTTAACCTGTGTCGGCTACGGGTCTGAGCTGCTGGGCATCAGTCTCTCACCGATTCACGTCTGCCTTTCCACGATTGTCGTCCTCTGGCTCTGCACATCCGCCAACTTCATGGGTGCATCCATTACCGGAAAGTTCAGTTCTTTAGCCGTTTGGTGCGTTGTTCTTCCCGTTCTGCTTCTGAGCGTCATCGGGTGGTTCTGGTTCAATCCGACCCTGTACGTCGAATCCTGGAATCCGCATCATCACCCTTTCTTCTCTGCGGTGGGGGCTTCTATTTCCATGACGCTTTGGGCTTTCTTAGGCCTGGAAAGTGCCTGCGCCAACAGCGATGCCGTTGAAAACCCTCAGAAGAACGTGCCGATTGTCGTCATGGCGGCCACAATCGGCGTTGCCATTATTTATATTGCGTCCACCAACATCATTGCAGGCATTGTCCCGAATACCGAGCTGGTGAAATCCAACGCGCCGTTCGGTCTGACTTTCAGTCTGATGTTCAATTCCACCGTCGGAAAGTTCGTGACCTTCCTCTTGATTCTTTCCTGCGCGGGTTCCACGCTTGGCTGGCAGTTCACGATCGCCAAAGTGTTCCAGCAATCCGCCGCAGAAGGTTTCTTCCCGAAATGCTTTGCGAAAGTTAATCGCTGGGGTGCGCCGGTTCTCGGCATGATCATCATTGTCGCCATCCAGACGTGCTTCTGCTTTATGACCATTAGCCCTGAACTCTTTAATCAGTTCAATCGGCTGGTCGACTTGGCTGTTGTTACCAACATCATGCCGTATTTGCTTTCGATGGCGGCGGTCGGCGTCATTATGAAGGCCGCGAACGTCGAGCCAGCCAAGGCCAAGCTTTATACGTTTGTCGCCCTGATCGGCGCGCTTTACAGCTTTTACGCACTATTTTCCACAGGCATTACGGAAGTGTTCTACGGTTCGCTTGCTACCTTCTTCGGCTGGACGCTGTGGGGCCTTCTGGCAACACGCTTTGTCAGCGATAAAAATTAAGCTCAGTCAACAGATCTTTAAAGGACTGTCCGCGCGGCAGTCCTTTTTCATTTGAACTTTCAAGATTCCAAATATTTTCGTTAGAAAAACGATTTTGCCGCCAATTTTGAATTAGGCTAAGTAATTGACATTTTTTAACACCTCTAGAGAATCTCATGTCCAAATCCATTTTTGATGTTGTCGGACAAGCTCCCGACGATCCCATTCTCGGCCTCAACGAAGCCTTCAAGTCCGACCCCCGCGACAAGAAAGTTAATTTGAGCATCGGCGTCTACAGCACCGAAGACGGCAAAGTGCCTCTCCTGCGCGTTGTTGCCGAAGCCGAAAAAAGAATTCTTGAAGCCGGCGAACCGCACACCTACCTGCCGATCTCCGGTATTCCTGCCTTTACTTCCGGCGTTCAGAAGCTGATTTTGGGAGCCGATTCTCCGATCATCAAAGAAAAGCGTGCCGTTACTGTTCAATCTCTCGGCGGAACCGGCGCTCTTAAAGTCGGTGCAGATTTCCTTGCAGCTATCCTCAAAGATCCGCAAGCTGTTGTCAGCACACCGACTTGGCAGAACCACGTTGCGATTTTTGAACAGGCCGGTTTCAAGGTCGGCAAGTATCCATACTATGACAAAGAAAACAACGGCGTCGACTTCCCTGCCATGCTTGAGAGCCTCAAGGGTTTAAAAGAAAACACCGTTGTGGTTCTGCATGCCTGCTGCCACAACCCCACAGGCTACGACCTGACTCAGGAACAGTGGGCTCAAGTGGTTGACGTCTGCGTTAAGAACAAACTGATTCCGTTCCTTGATATCGCCTATCAGGGCTTCGGCGACGGTCTTGAAGAAGACGCCGGTTCCATCCGTCAATTTGCCGATGCCGGTATTCCCTTCTTCGTTTCCAGCTCTTTCTCCAAGTCCTTCTCTCTCTATGGCGAACGTATCGGCGCACTGACCGTCGTCTGCAAGGACCAGGAAGAAGCCTCCCGCGTCATGAGCAAACTGAAAGCTTTGATTCGCGCCAACTACTCCAATCCTCCCGCTCACGGCGCAAAGATTGTTGCCCAAGTTCTCAACGACCCGAAACTGATGGCTCAGTGGCATGAAGACTTGAGCGAAATGCGTGAACGCATCAAGGAAATGCGCAAGGATCTGGCCGCTGAACTCAAAGCACTCGGCGCCAAGAAAGACTTTGACTTCGTCACCCAGCAGAAGGGCATGTTCTCCTTCTCCGGTCTGAACCCCGAACAAGTTCAGCGTCTGAAAGACGAATTCGGTGTCTACATCGTTAAGAGCGGCCGTATGTGCGTTGCCTCTTTGAACAAAGACAACGTGAAATACACGGCAGAAGCTATTAAAGAAGTGCTCTAAGCTCGAAACTACGCGTTTTTACGGAAGGCTCCGAAAAAATCGGAGCCTTTTTACATTTTTAAATTTCCTTTTGAATCAAAGAGTTCAAATAAGAGGCAATATAAAAACGAAAAAGAATGAAAAAAAAATTAGTTTTTGATTTGCACGAGTTCAAAAACTTGTATATAGTCTCGTCTTGTTGATTCCCCGATAGCTCAGTCGGTAGAGCGACGGACTGTTAATCCGCAGGTCGTTGGTTCAAGTCCAACTCGGGGAGCCAGAATTCTGAAAAGCGCATCGTCAAAAATGCGCTTTTTCTTTGCCCAAATTGATTGGGGCGCCGCACCTTCGTAATCAAAATAGCAACCCCAGCGCGGCCGAATTATCGGTACCTCTGCGATTAATTCTTCAGGCAATCAGACATAAATTTCTTGCGAAGCTCGCCTTTAAGCGCTTTTTCTTTAGCCTCCTTGCTGCACTTGACCATTTTTTCCTGCTGTTTGGTCAGTTTCTTTTTCCCGTCATCAACTTTCTTAGACAAGCATTCCTTCATGAATTCTTTACGCTTATCGCCGTGAAGATCTTTAGCTGCGGCTTCCTTGCTGCAGTAAGACATCTTATTTTGCTGAGCGGTGAGATGCTCGGAAGTGTCTTTTGCAATAGCCGGATTCATACATACGGCAAACCCAAGTAGAGAGGCAATCAAAACCAAACGTTTCATAATCAGTCCCTTAAAAGGTGGCAAAGAAATTGGTACCTCTTTTATAACCCGTTGGAGGTAAGAGTTTCAGGCAAAAATCCAAGATTGAGCATGGCAGCTGCCGTATTTCTTCCTTTCCGGTGACGGGTAATTTCCTCTCTTTACCTATTAGTCCTACCTCTAAATATCGGGTTTTTTCTGTCTCTTCTCCGAAAATCAGCTGTTTTTTCTCTCTAAAATAAGTTCATGTTCAGCGCGTGTTCTCGGCGAACCGCAGGCATTTTTACGGATAACCAATGAATACATCTGAATATTTAACTTTGATGAGGAATCGACTCACCGCAGCTTTCGATTTCAAAGAAACGCCTCAAGGACTCAATCCTCAGCCGGCGCTTTGGGCAGTACACAATCGAACTTCGGAAAAGTACTTCCTCTCTAAAAGCATCTCGTTATACACAGTGAACAATGACGAGTATGTCGGGCTTTATGGCTGTACTGACAAAATCAAGAAAACAGACATCGAAGCCGTTTTCGAACAGTTCAAAAGACTGATTTCGGAACTACCGACGGACGAAAAGCATATGTCCTCAATTTTCACTGCGGCGTTGATTTCCGAGGAGGAAATTGACCCGAAGATTGTTGAGACGGCGTCTGCCAAAAAGTTTCATAAAGACTTTTGGTTCTCTCTTCGCGGTTGGGCCGATCTAGCCTTCATTTTGGTCGATCTTAAAAACGAAAAGGTTTATTCCAATTCGTTCGGCAAAAGGACTGTTAGAAACTTCGGATTCCCAAAGAAGTCTGACTAAAAGCTTTATTTAATTTATCTCAAACACCTAGGAATGGAAATGAACGGTTTTACCTTACTTATCGGCTCAGCGGTCATCTTTCTGATCGCCTATGTCGTTTATGGCTCCTGGCTTGCCAAGCAATGGGGCATCGACCCGACGCGCAAAACACCGGCAGAAACTCAGAAGGACGGCATTGACTACCTTCCGACAAAACCGGCTGTTCTCCTCGGACATCACTTCTCTTCAATTGCAGGCGCCGGCCCGATTGTCGGTCCGATTACGGCTGCTGTCTTCGGTTGGGTTCCCGTCACACTGTGGATTATTGTCGGCAGCGTCTTCTTCGGCGGCGTACATGACTACGGTTCTTTGGTGGCTTCTTTGCGCCATAAAGGCAAGAGTATCGGCCAAATTATCGAAGCCAACATCGGAGAAAAAGCCAAGATTCTCTTCGCCATCTTTGCTTGGATTACCTTGCTGGTTGTGATTGCCGCCTTCGCCAACATCGTTGCTGCTACTTTCGTAGCCAACCCCGGCGCCGGCACATCCTCCCTGCTCTTCATTCTGCTCGCTGTCGCTTTCGGCCTGCTCGTCTATCGTACCGGCATGTCTCTTTTCCTCGGTACGGTTCTGGGCCTCATCGGTATGGCTGCCGCTTTCTACATCGGCCATATTTTCCCGATCGTCCTCTCTAAGGATATGTGGCTCCTGATTATGATGGGCTACATCTTTGTTGCTTCCATCGCACCGGTTTGGATTCTCTTGCAGCCTCGCGACTACCTGAACTCCTTCCTGCTCTATCTGATGATCATTGCCGCCTTCCTCGGCATTTGCTTCTATCAGCCAACCATGGAGATTTCTCCGTTCGTAGGCTTTGATCTCGGAGGGGGCCAGTGGCTCTTCCCGGTTCTATTCGTTACCGTCGCCTGCGGTGCCATTTCCGGTTTCCATTCTTTAGTCAGCTCCGGCACCAGCTCCAAGCAGCTCGACAACGAAAAGAACGCCAAGCTCATCGGGTACGGCTCCATGCTAATTGAAGGCCTCCTGGCAATCTGCGCCATCATTTCCGTTGCTTACGTTGCCGCTGACAAACTGCCTGCTCTCCTGAAAGCCGGCGGCCCGGTCAATGCCTTCTCTCAAGGCACCGCAACCTTCATGACCGCGCTGGGTCTTGATTTCAACCTGTCTAAAGAGTTCGTTGCTTTGACGATTTCCGCCTTTGCACTTACTACGCTGGACACCGCAACCCGCCTCGGACGATTCATCTTCCAAGAGCTGGTTACACGTCCTGTCGAAAGCCGCAATGGCGGCAAGGAACAGCCTATTGCTGCTTTCCTCGGCAACCGTTACGTCGCAACTGCGATCACGATCGCTCTGGCCTGGTACATGTCTATCGGTTCTTACCTCACGATTTGGCCGATTTTCGGTACCGCCAACCAGATGCTTGCCGCTCTGTCTCTGCTCGCTATCGCTGCTTGGCTCAGAAAAGAAAACAGAAAGACATTCATGGTCACGATTCCGATGTACTTCATGTTTGCCGTTACTTTCTGCTCTCTTGGTCAGCTCATTTATGCCAACCTTGGCAAGAACTGGCTGATCGTCGGCATCTCTGCCGGTCTGGCTGTTCTGTCTGCCGCCCTGTTCATTGAAGCCTACCGAGTCTTCAGCAATGACAAGGGTCAGATCCCCAACAACCTTCAAGCTCAAAATCAAGAGTAAGTCAGTAGTTACTCACTCGTGAAGTTTCGGCCTTCGCCCAAAAAGCGAAGGCCGTTTCGTTTAGGCTTGTTTAGAAACACTGAGCCTTCTGTCAGACTATTCCTGGCTGAGAATATCCCGATTCAGCATCTCCAACTCATCAATTAAAAGGCAACTGCAACCCGTTGTTTTATCTTTAAAGCTCTTTCGGTCCATCTTAGAGCCACTGGAGATGCTTTTTAGAATAGCGCCCCTCCCCGAGTCCATCCAAAACAAAATTCCCGCCGAGCCTTATTTAGGCTGAGCGGGAATTTAGCTTTTATTTGCGTCTGCCGCCGTGGAAAATCAAGCAGCAGGCAGAGCATCAAAGGAGTTATGTCAGCGGTGCGAGCAGCGCTAAAACAATATTGGCAACCAAGAAGAAGACGATCGCAGAAAAATCAATGTTCTTCCAGACCGGAATAAATTTCTTAATCGGAGCCAGGAAGGGATAGCAGAGATAACTCAGCGTACGGTAAAGAGCGCTTGTTTGGTTTACCCAAGAAAGAATGCAGAAAAGCAAAGCGGCAAACATTGCAAGCTCAATCGCCCAGTAAACCACAAGCACAGCAGAGCCCAAGAAGAACGGAAAGAATCCGCCGGCACCGGATCCCATCAGCCAGTGGAAAAACTGATAGATAACGGCGACTAAATAGCAGACAAAAATGGAAGGCCAGTCAATAGTCGGTGTTCTCGGGATAAATCTAGAGACAGAACCGACAGCCCACTGCGTCGTGGTATAGGCAAAAGAAGTGATCGGATCGTTTCCGGGAGCACGCAAAAACTTTAAATAAGCTCTTAATAAGAGCAGGCACGCGAAAACCGTGCAGAGAAGTCTAAGAGTTAATAAAAAAATCGCGGACACTTTCTGATCCTCTCGTTTTATTTGTTTTGTTGTTAATCATTCTAAATGAGGCGGCGGCCAACAATGCAGAATTTTGGCCTGGACCGCTCAATTAGACGTAAGGAAAACACAACGGCTTACCGGTCTTGCAGAGACTCTCATACATAAGCCAGTCGAAAGCGGGGCCCGGATCCGTCTTGCGAAGCGGCGCGATCATGGAATGACCCGTGACATATTTGATGGGATAGGCTTCGGCAAGCGCGTCAGTGAGTCGCGCGAGCGTTTCATACTGCACTCGCTCGTAGGGCGTCGAATCCGTGCCTTCGAGCTCCACGCCAATCGAGAAATCGTTGCAGTTCTCACGGCCCTCGAAAGAGGAAACGCCGGCGTGCCAGGCTCGGTCCAAACAGGAAACGTACTGGAACAAGCGTCCGATTCGGTCAATAAAGAAGTGCGAAGAAACACGCAGCCCTTCTAAATCTTGGTAGGACGGATGCTTGCAGCAGTCAAGCGTCCCGCAGAAAAGCGCGTCTACGTCCCCGGTTCCGAACTGACCGGCAGGCAAACTGATGTTGTGTATCACCAGAAGAGAAATCTCCTCGCCTTCCGGTCGTTCGTTGAAATGCTCGGAAGGCCGAATTGCTGCTTCGTCACACCAGCCGTTAGGAAAAATTCGCATCAGTGCGCCTTCGGGCCTTTCATTGCGTGCTGACGGCTGCAATAGTACTTCCCGCTGCTGTAGATGGCTTCACTGATCGGAACATACAAACCGCAGTTGGCGCACGAAACCATCTTTTCGCCCGGCATATCGTTTTTGTGTTCCGCAAGGTTGGCTTTTTCCTGTTTATCCAGGCGTTTTTCAAGCTGAATTTGCTTTAAACGCATAGAGCGCCAGGCAAAGTAAATAACGGCAATGATCAGTACGAAGAAAATGATCCTGGACATGACTTAGGCTCCCGGAACAACTTCCATAACAAAGCGAACGCCGATATAAGAAACCATCAGAACGCAGAAGCCGATAACGGTCCAAAGGGCGGCAAACTTTCCTCTCCAGCCTCTGAGATGATGTCCGAGAAGCAGGATTCCGAAAATGAACCAGGCCATGCAGGTGGTGACAGTCTTGTGGTCAAAACGGAAGGCTTGGCCGAAAAGTTCCTGTGAATAGACAGCGCCGAATAGAATCGCAGCGGTCAGAACAATGAATCCGACCCAGATCAGACGGAAAAGGATCTTCTCCATTTCCATCATAGACGGCATGTTGTCCAAGATATTGACGTGCTTTGCGCCGTCCTGAGAAATAAAGTCCTTAGACCGAACTCTCTTATGGACGGCCATTAAGAGAAGTCCCTGGATAAGCGCCATCGTCATCACGCTGTAAGCGAGAATCGCCAGAAGCAGATGCAGTCTGAAAGGACCGCTCGCGGTTTCGGGCTCAAGGGGAGAGCCCGGCAGCAGAAGCGGAAGAAGCATGCTGACCGCAGAGAGCGGCAGAACAAAAACCAGCATGGCGCCGATCTTGGAGAAGAAACTTTCCAAGAGCAGCAGGAACGTGCAGGTGAACAGCGTAATCGTCAAGGCAAGCGCCATTCCGAAGTGCGGAGTCCCGTACAGGAACAAAGCCTCGTAAATCAGATAAGCCTGGATCATAAGACCCGCGCAAATCAGGGGGCGAATCCAGAATTTCTCCGTAGGTTCAGGCTCTTGCAACGTTTTGTAAATTCCGAAGGCTGCGGCTAAATACAATACGGCCGCAAAAACGTAAAATATGGCATTCAATGTCATCGTTACGACTCTTTTTTATATAGTTGATCGTATTGTATGACTTAACTCTTTCCTTTGAATTAATGTAATGCTCGATTCTCTTACTCAGCGTCTTACCAAAGTCGTCAAAACCATTCGCGGACAAGCTCGTCTGACCGAATCCAACATGCAGGACATGCTGCGTGAAATTCGTATTGCCCTCCTTGAGGCAGACGTTGCCATTCCCGTGGTCAAAGATCTCATTGCAAGAATTAAAGAAAAAGCCCTCGGTACCGAAGTTCAGACAAGCCTGACTCCGGGCCAGGCATTGGTCGGCATTGTTCACGACGAATTAACAAAAGTAATCGGCGGAGAGGATCCTGAAAATGTTCGCGAGATCAATCTCGCCACTCAGCCTCCCGCAATCATCCTGTTAGCCGGCCTCCAGGGTGCCGGTAAAACGACGACCGCCGGTAAGCTCGGTAAATGGCTTAAAGAAGAAAAGAAGAAAAAAGTTCTGACCGTTTCCGCCGACGTGTATCGTCCTGCCGCTATTGATCAGCTGCAAACGGTTTCTCAGCAAGCCAACATCGATTTCTTCCCGAGCACCCCTAACGAAAAACCGCTCGACATTGCCCGCAAGGCCCTCGAATACGCAAAGCTTCATTACTACGACGTACTCATCGTCGATACGGCCGGTCGCTTAGCGATCGACGAACAGATGATGAATGAGGTCAGCGATCTGGAAAAATTCTTGAATCCGATCGAGACCTTCTTCGTGGTCGACGCCATGGTCGGTCAGGACGCGGTCAACACTGCCAAAGCCTTCGGCGAGAAACTCCCGCTCACCGGCGTGATTCTCACCAAGGTCGACGGCGACTCCCGAGGCGGTGCGGCGCTTTCCGTCCGCATGGTCACCGGCAAGCCCATCAAATTCATGGGTGTGGGCGAAAAACTCAACGGCTTCCAGCGCTTTGATCCGCAGGCCATGGCCGGCCGAATCCTCGGCATGGGCGACATCGTTTCTCTTGTCGATGAAGTCCGCAAGAACGTGGATATCGAAAAGGCCCAGAAGTTCGCTGAAAAAATGCGCAAGGGCGACGATTTCACGCTCGAAGACTTCAAGGATCAGCTTGCTCAAGTCAAGAACTTGGGCAGTTTCTCCTCCTTAATTGAGAAACTCCCGGCACAGTTCGCCCAGGCCGCCGGTCAGGTTGACGACGAACAGGCTAAAAAACAGCTCGCCCGTACTGAAGCCATCATCAATTCGATGACACCGCATGAGCGCAGAAAACCCGAAATCATCAAAGCAAGCCGCAAGCGCAGAATCGCTGCCGGCGCCGGCACCACCGTTCAGGAAGTCAACCGTCTGCTCAAACAGTTTGAGCAGAGCCGCGAAATGATGAAGATGATGAAAAAAGGCGGCATGGGCAAAATGATGCGCGCCTTCAGAAGCCTTAGCGGCCGCTTCCCGGGTATGGGCGGCATGGGCGGAGGCTTCTAGTGAGCCAAAAGGCTGTTCGTATTCTCGGAATTGACCCGGGTCTTAATCACACCGGCTACGGTTTTGTAGATTTTGTGCCCGGTCATTTCACCTATGTCGCCTCCGGTGTTTTGAATGTACCCGCAGGCGAGCTTTCCGACAGACTGGGATTCATTTTTAAGTCTTTGTCGGCTTTGATCGAGGAGCATCATCCGAATGTCGCTTCGATTGAAAAAACTTTCCTGAATACGAATGCCCAGTCCAGCATGCTGTTGTCGCACGCAAGAGGCGCTGCGATGTGTGCTGTCTCATGTCACTCTATCCTATGCAAAGAAATCAGCACTCGCGAGATTAAAAAGTCCGTGACCGGCTACGGCGCTGCTGACAAAGATCAAGTGCAGCAAATGGTTCTAAGGCATCTGAAGCTTGAGGATACGCGCTTCAGTCCGGACGAGTCGGATGCCCTGGCAACCGCGATCTGCTACGGCAGCTCCAGTATCCTGCTCGGCCTCGTACCGACACTCGGAACCAAGGCCGGCAGCAGCGGAACCGGTGTGTCCCGCAGAGGCTCAAGTGCTCGCCGCTCAAGAAACGAGTGGACGAAACGTTATGAAGGAAAGGTTTAAATAATGATTGCAACTATTCGAGGAAAGATTCTTCAAAAAAATCCTCCGCAAGTTGTTGTTGAATGCGGCGGACTGGGCTACGAGATCGATGTCCCGATGTCCACTTTCTACAATCTTCCGAACATCGGCGAAGAGGTGTTTCTGGAAACCGTCATGATCGTCCGCGAGGACGCTCAGCTTCTTTACGGCTTTTTGACTGCTCAGGAAAAATCGGTTTTCCGTCAGCTTCTGAAAGTGAGCGGCATCGGTCCGAGAATTTCGCTGGCCATGCTCTCCTCTATGTCCGCAGAAGACATCGGCAACGCTATTGCCAATAATGAAGTCGGACTTTTGACGATGGTTCCCGGCATCGGTAAGAAAACGGCCGAACGTCTCGTTCTTGAGCTGAAGGACAAGATGGTCGTCACTTCTGTGCCCACGGTTTCTTCCGTTCAGACAGAAGTCATTCAGGCTTTGGTTGCGTTGGGTTTCAGCGAACGCGAAGCTCGCGGCGCTGCGAAAAACGTCCCTGCCGATGCCGACGCCTCCGAAGGCATTCGTCTCTGCCTGCGTCAACTTGCTCAGAAAGGTTAATCCATGGCGGACAGCAATTCGATTCTTTCCTCTGAAAGAAAAGAAAAAGAAGAAGTTATCGACAAGGCCCTTCGTCCGACACGTCTCAAAGACTATGCCGGCCAAGACGGGATTCGTGAGCAGCTCGATCTCTTCATTACGGCTGCGCGCAACCGCGGCGAGGCCCTGGACCATGTTTTGCTCTTCGGGCCTCCGGGCTTAGGTAAAACAACTCTGGCAAACATCATCGCCAACGAACTCGGCGTCAAACTTCGTCAAACCTCCGGCCCTGTCCTTGAAAAGGCAGGTGACCTGGCTGCAATGCTCACGAGCTTGGAGCCTCATGACGTCCTCTTCATTGACGAAATCCATCGTCTCTCCCCGGTTGTAGAGGAAATTCTTTATCCGGCCCTCGAAGACTTCAAACTCGACATCATGATCGGCGAAGGCCCTGCTGCCCGTTCGATCAAAATTGATCTACCGCATTTCACGCTTGTCGGTGCGACTACGCGAGCCGGCTCATTGACCAAGCCGCTGCAGGATCGTTTCGGCATTCGAGCTCAGCTTCAGTATTACTCGCCTGAGGATCTGACCACCATCGTGCTGCGCTCCATGCACCTGCTGAACATGCCCGCAGACAAAGGCGCAGCCGGTGAGATCGCAAGACGCTCCCGCGGTACGCCTCGAATCGCAAACAGATTGCTTCGACGTATTCGTGACTTTTCTGAAGTCCGTCATCAAGGCCAATTGTCCGAGCAGATCGCAAAAGACGCTCTTACGATGCTGGAAGTTGACCCAATCGGCTTAGACAGTCTCGACTGCCAGTTCCTGCTCGCGATCATTGAGAAGTTCCAAGGCGGTCCCGTCGGTATCGAAAACCTGGCTTCCGCTGTCGGCGAAGAGTCTGATACGCTTCAAGACATGGTCGAGCCTTATCTGATCAAAGAAGGCTTTGTTCAGAGAACGCCAAGGGGACGCGTGGCTACACCACGCGCATACAGCCATTTCGGGCTCGATAGAAAACATAAAGATTTGGGGTTTTTATTCGATGACGACCAATATTAGTGCTTACAACCTGTCTGAGCGTCAGACGCAGCTGGACTTGTCCGTTCTTCCCTACGATTTTGAAGACAACGTCAAAGTATTGAGTGAACAGGCGCGTCAGACCTGGAACGACGTCCAAGATCTTGAAGCTTCTGCATGCCCTGACAATAAAGCTCAAATCACCATCACAATGCACCCGTCTTTTGCTTCTCAGATTTATTTCCCTGAGGAGTTTCTGCTTGTCATGGGATTAGAGTGCGTCGGTGTCCGCCAGGTGCAGTGCTTCCCGCGCGACACTTCAAGCTGCGACACGGAAGACGGAGAAATTACCGTTGCGCTCGTCTGCGTCGGAAAGAGACAGGACATCCAGGCCATTCCCGGCAAACTGGAAAAGGTTGTTTCCGACACACTCGTCGGAAAACAGATTCGAACCATTGAGAGCATTGAAGCCGTCTCGATCTACGACCGTTTGGACATTCCCAACGATTACTTCGATGATCATTTCTTAGTCGGTGTTTATCAAACTCCGGGTAAGACTGTCGAAGAATCCAAAGAAGACTTTAAAAACTATGCCCAGAAAAACGATCTTGAAGTACACCCCAACTTCTTAGTTGATAAGGAAGGTGTCTTCTACGTGCTTCTGCGCGGTGCCCGCTACAAACTCGATGCCATCGGCGACTACGCCTATACCTTCTGTGTGCGCGTGCCGCCGCTGAAAAAAGCCTGACTCAGCAACTCACAACAAATTTAAATCGTCGGCTTTCCCTTTTTGGAGGGTCCTCTCTTGATTTCTACTTTTTATTCGAACTCGTTCGAAGTTCTTCGGACGGTTCTTGCCACAAAAATCGGTTTTAATCTGGAGGACCTGCGAAACAGGAACGCCTCCTTTTTTGAGCAAATCGAAGTTATCGTCCCGACGACGATGGTCGAGGACAACCTCAACCGCTTCTTAGCCGATCACTTCGGCGCAACGCCGGGAATTAAATTCTCCAACGTCGCCAGCTGGATGTTCAAAGTTCTCGGGCAGTCTCTTTCTAACACTGAGACTTCCCAGGTCATGGACTGGACTTTTTACGAGATCCTGAGGCAAAAGCAAACCGAAAAGACCTTTCCTAAAGAAGAAAAGCGTCTTTATGAATACATTCAGACGTTGGACCCCGTGGGTGTGTTGGAGTTTGCCCGCCATCTGAACACGGTCTTCATTACCTACGGCTCTTATCGTTTTGATTGGCTGCAGCAGTGGGCGTTAGAAAAGTTTGAACTTAACAACCCGCTCCCGGCGCCGAATGCAAAGATCGAAGAAGCGAGGCTGAAGGAAAACTCTGACTTTTTATGGCAAAAACGTCTTTGGCAAGAATTAATCGAACAAACCGGCGCTGACAACAGGGGAAAAATCTTCGGTTGGCTTGAAAATACCATTACACGAATCCGCAAGAACAAGCCGGTTGAAGACAGCCTGCCGATTCATCTTTTCCTGCCGTTCTCGATTCCGCCAAACTTACTGCCTCTGATTCGAGCCTATGAAGATTCCCCGGCAGAACTTAATCTGTACATTCTTAATCCATGTGCCGAATACTGGTTTGAGTCCGTACCGAAAGCGCAGTTCGATTGGTCAGAAAATTTCAAAGTCGACAACAGCTGCCTGAACTACCTACTGACAAATGCAGCAAGTACGAGAGCCGCCATTGACAGATTGGACAGCTTCCTTTTCTCTGAGGAGGAAGCTTCAGCGATCGAAACAGATATTTCAGAGGAGGCAAAAAAGAAACGTCAGAATGCGTCCGTCAAACAACCCGGATCTCGGAATTTCTTAAGCACAGAAAAAACTTTTGAAAACCCCGAAGGAGAACTTAAAACCAAGGTTAGTGCTGAATCAGCTTCTGCGTATTTAGAGTACCCCTCCAAGTCATTCCTGCATAGCTTCCAAAACTCCATTCTTAGAATGGACAGCACACTTCTGCCCACTGAGCCTGATGAGAACGACGTCAGTCTTCGTATCCTTAAAGCGCCCTCTTTCGTCCGAGAAGTCGAAGCGACCATCGATATTCTCCAGAACTGGTTCACGGATAAAAAGCGCGTCCTTAAACCATCCGATGTTTTGGTCGTGGTCCCAGACATCGAAAAGGCAGCTCCCGTCATCGAAGGCGTCATGGCATCACTGCCGAAGGATCTTTTCATTCCTTGGAAGATCATCGGTCTCAGCGAAGAAAAGCAGAACGCGCTCGCGGATGCGTTTGTGGGCTTGGGCAAGCTCTTGATGTCTGATTTTTCCGCCAGAGAGTTCTTTGCTTGGCTAGAAAAACTCCCCGTTCAGCAGCAGTGGGGCTTCTCTTTGGACGATATCTCTGTCATCCAAACTTGGCTTTATTCCGCCGGGTACTCTGTCGGAATCGATCACCAGCAGCTTGCAGCGCTTAATTTCACAGATGAAGACACGTCTCTTCAAGACGCCATGGAACGGCTTTCGCTCGGATTCTTCCTTGATGAGGCCTCTCCCCTGCCATTTAAGAAGGTGCTTCCTATCCGCGGCGACGAAGAAGCCGGCTTTGACACTGTTTCCGACGACTCGGGTCGTTTAATCCAGGCGCTTTCTCAGCTTTACCTGAACCTTGCCGATCAGCGCCGCGAACTGCTCGCCAGCGATTTTGCACTTCCGGCAGAGGGCTGGAGAGAATCGCTTCTGGACATGAAAAACCGTTTCTTCGGCAGCAGCTGCGATCCTGAGGAATCCTATAACTTCACAGAAATCATTGAGACAGTCTGCAAAGGTCTGACCGCCGCTTTTGACGGCACAGAAAAACCGGTCAGCTTCGATGTTGTATTAAGCGAGCTGAGAAGCGAACTCTCCAAAACAAAACGCGAGGTGACAAGCTCCGGGACCATGACATTCACATCCATTTCGCTGGCAAGAGGTATTCCCTACAAGGTCATTTGCTGCTTGGGTTTTGATGAGAAAAGCGGGTTCCCGGGAACACCGAAATTTGAAGAATTTGACTTAACCAAGGACCACCGGCGCCGCGGTGACCGAGACGCGAGAAAAGACAATAACGCTGTCTTCCTTGACACGCTTCTCAGCGCTCGGGAAAACCTTTTGATTTCCTACACAATCGGAACGAAGCCGCAAAGCGAAAATAATCCGTCGCTTGTCATTGATAACTTCAAAAATTACTTCCTTTCTCATGCCATGAGCGTGGGAATGGAGGACGGCACTGCTCAGGAAAAGGCTGACGAACTATGGAAGAGCATCGTTACAAAGGTTCCTTTAAATCGCTTTTCCATGAGAAATTTCTTAGAGGAACCGAAATCCCTAGAAAAACGGGAAAACAACCTTTTCTGGAAGAGCCCGCGGAAAGACGTTCTCGAATCAATCGAGCACGCCTACAGGAACCCCGATGCGAAGGAATCCATGTTCGCCAACACAGGGATTCCCGATGAGAAACTTCCCAAAACGATGCAGAACTCCAAGCTTCGGGAACTGCAGGTTAATTTCCTCATAAAGTTTCTGACATCCTACGATGAGTGGACAGCTAACTTGCTCAAACTTGAATCATCAGACTTCGAAGCCGACGAAAGAATGATCGTCCCTGCCAAAGATGACAAGCTCATGCACTCAACCGTCAGCCGAAAATTTCTTTCTTTGCTTGAGAACAACTTCTCCGACAAAGAGGCGCTCGACCTTCTGGCCCTTAATCCTAAGTACGGCATCGAAAGCGTCCGGCGTGCAGTTCTCAGCTTTGAAGCCTCAGAAGTTACCGAGGCATATGCCGCAAGAAAACAATTTATGGAGACTGAAACTCTAACAACTGTCTCTGCGACGCTTGACTATCAAGTTCCGCCTGAAATATCGACATACGTCCGTCGCCTCACGGACAAAACAGATCTCTTCCTTTGGAAAACGGAAGGCGAGACCTTGCGCGTCAAGCTCGGCGTTTTTTGCTCTGGATCAGAACAAAATCGTGAACTATTGCGTCAAATTATTTGGACGGAGGCAGGAGAGCCATACGATTTGCTTGTCTTTAACGATAGTTCAGACACAGATCATTTCAGTATTTCTTACTCTTCGATTATTCAGAACCACGGCGGCGAACCGCTTAAAGCTTTCTTGAAGTTATTTGAGTGTCACTGCAGGCACGCACTGGGAATGAATGCCTCGGATGATGCCCTGCTTTGGCAAGGTGTTTCAGAGGAAAACGTACGGAAAGCGGCTGATTTATCCACAGCTCTCAAAGAAGAACTCAGCGATTACTACAAACTCCTCAAAGGAGATGGCAAAAAGAAAGACATCTACCTTTCCGAAGCAATCAAAGCGCTAATTGATTTCGTTGAGAAACTTAAACCTTAATCGGAGTATTTATGCTTTTTAAAGAATTTGATGCAGCCACAACGCCGATTGAGGGGCACATGCTTTTGGAAGCCAGCGCCGGCACCGGAAAAACGTATTCCTTGATGCGGGTGCTGCTCAGGCTTTTAGTCGAGAAAGGGATTGAGCTGGATCGGATTTTGGTTGTGACATTCACGAATGCGGCCACCGATGAACTGTCATCTCGTTTGCGCAGCAACCTGACGGAACTCATTGAACAAATCAGACTGAAGAAGAACGGCAGCTTCAACGATCTGCTGGATAGCTGGGAAGAAAAGAAATATTGTTCGGCAGAAATTCTTGAAAAACTGCAAACGGCGCTCAATAAGATTGACGACGCTGCCATTTTTACTATTCACGGATTTTGCCAGCGAATCCTGCAAGACTTTGTCTTTTCTTCAAAAGGGAACTACGACTTTGAGATCGGCGATGATTCAGATGCGAAAGATAAAGCGTTAACTACTTTTCTTCGTACAAATCTTCCCAAGGCTTATCCAACCTGCCCTACGGAACAACTATCTCTAGCTCGCGACATTCCATGGGCAGACATCCTATCGACTGCTGCCGGCCTGAGCAGAACTAAGCCCCTCACTCAGCAAATGAAGCTGATGAAAGACTCCGAGCATGAGCCTGAAGAAGAAACCAATCAATTTTTTAATACTTTTATTGATCAGGCAACAACTCTCTACGAAAAAAACAAGAAAGATGAGCGTCTATTTACGTTCGATGACCTGCTGATTGAAGCAGAAGAACGCATTGTTAAAGATCCGGAATTCACCAAAGCCATTCAAAATCTTTATGGCGCTGCATTAATTGACGAATTTCAGGATACGGACCCGATTCAATACTCTATTTTCAAACATCTGTTCTTAGATGATCCGGAAGGCTCGAAACCCGTCATCTTTGTCGGCGACCCGAAACAGTCTATTTATCGCTTCAGGAATGCCAGTCTCGAAACGTATCTGTTAGCCAAAAATGAAATCAACAACCTTTACCAGTTAGTGAAGAATTATCGTTCAACGCCGGGAATCATCGCCGGAGTTAATGAATACTTCAATCCGGAAGGAAAAGGGCCCGGCGGCGGCTTTTTGAATCAGGCTCTGACCTATTCGCCGGTGCAGTTTAATAAGAAAAAACTACCGCTCCTCCTAGAGAAAAACGGTAAACTCGAACCCCTCCCCTCTTTCGCTTTCTGGTCTAACGCCGACACTAAGGCCTTGTCCAATGCAGAGGCTCTTCGCGATATGGAGGCTATTGCCATCGCAGAGGAAATCGAATCCTTACTAAAGGAAAACGTTCTCTATGAAGGCCGGAGACTGAGGCCCAGTGACATCGCCATATTGGTCGCAAAGCGCTTCCATGCTGACAAAGTTATTGAGCAGTTGCGCAAGCGAGGCATTCGAACTCTTCGCTCCTCGAATGAAAACGTCTTATGTTCTAAAGAAGCGCACGAACTCAAGAGCGTTCTGGAGGCTATGTACGATCCGAGAGATACGCGTCTTGTGGCAGCGGCTCAGGCAACCCGAATTTTCGGCGACTCGTTGAATGACTTACTAAACAACGATGCGGCCTCTGCCCAGGCACGCTTGCTATTGGAGAATTCAGCGAAAATCTACGAAAAGAGAGGAATCATCGCTGCAGTCTCTAACCTTTTCGCTGGCGCCAAAACCGAAGAGCGTTTACTGCAATACGGCGGAGAACGCGCCCTCACGAACTATCAGCACATCTTGGAGCTTCTGCATCAGCAGCACAACACCATAGATAATCTGCAGGGGCTGCTGCGCTGGTTAAAACAAGAACAAAAAAAGAACAACGACAGCTATACCCTGAGACGTGAAACCGATTCCGATGTGGTTCGGGTAGAGACCATTCACAGCAGTAAAGGACTTCAATACCCGGTTGTTTACTACCTTGATCGGCCAATAAGCTTTTCCAAGAGTCAAGAATTTAGAGACGATGCAACAGGTGTCATTACCTTCTATGAAACCGAACAAAAGGCTCCCGACGACTTTGTTGAGAAATCTTATGAAGAGTCAATGAGATTGTTATATGTCGCTATGACGCGGGCAACAGCAAGAGTGGTCCTGCCTTATTTCTTTAAGAAGACTAAATCAGGGGCGCCGCACGGAAGCGTCGGCGGAAAATATCCGCTTGCGCAGGCTATCAGCGGAGAAACGTCAGGAGGAATGGCCATAATTAACGGGCTGAACCGGCTGCGGGAAGCTTTGAGCCCGAAGGAAGCGTCGGCAAGGGAAGTGAGAAAAGCCCTGCTTGAAGGAATATCCGAGCACAACAAAAACAACGCACATCCTCTCATGCTCTCTGAAAAAGCCTTGAATGCTTACTCTCCTTTTGATATTCGTTTTGACTTCGAACCCGGCAAATTTAGTGACTTCGAAGTCTCCATTAGAGAACAGATCGAACATCTTGATCTCAGAGCCGGTCGCGGTGACAGACAAAATCGTTCCTGGATTTCCTCTAGTTTCACAAGCCTATTGAGAACCATGGAGGCACAGGATTTTGCCGTCATCACTGATGAAACAGAAGCTTCAGAATCAGAGGAACCAGTCGCAGCATCGAAAGAAGAGGATATTTTGGAGGTTCTCAAAGGTTCTCAGAGCGCTGCCGAATTCGGCACGAAAGTCCATGAATTATTGGAAAAGATCTTCGACAAAAATTTTCATAATTGGAAGCTCAGAGTCTACAAATTTTTAGATGATCGTTTTAAGGGGTATGTCGCTCCGGAAACAGAAGAACGAAAGGCCGAAATCGAGACCAAAACGGAAGAGTTCTTCGAAAATTTATTCGAAGCAAAGATTCTGCCCTCCGCGCCGGGCTTCCACCTCGCTCAGCTTTTTAAAAATCTTAAAGATTGCCGTCCGGAATTGAAATTCATGCTTTCCGTCGGAGCTCCGATAAAGGGCAGAGAACGTCTGACGGCGAGTCTTTTGGCTGAAACACTAACAGCCTTTGATTCTCGTTATAAAGACTTCCATTTATCGGAACTCGATATGCGCGGATACCTCACGGGCTCCATCGACTTAGCATTTGCCGCAGACGGCAAATATTGGGTCATCGACTGGAAGACGAACAAAATTGATTACCGCAATAATGCTCCCGAGCTGTACACGCCAGAAGCCGTAGACGCCTTGATGAAAAACAATCACTATGAGCTCCAGTTGACGCTTTACCTGGTTGCGCTCAAACGAATGCTCGAGGTTCGTTTAAATCTGCCTGAAGGTGAGGGTTATAAAGTCATCGGAGGCGCGATTTACTGCTTTTTACGCGGTATCAACAAAGAAGGGCGCGGAACATACTTTGAGCGTCCCAAAGATGGCCTTATCGAATGTTTAGACGACTTCCTGAAAAACGGATTTAGTCGTGAACTCCTGGAATCTCGTGCTAAAGGAGCTGCGTGAAATGATTTCGCAAAACCAAAATTCATTTGAAAACCTCGGCACCATTCTGCTTGATCTTTTAGCTCGTCGAGGAAAAACTGTGACGGCAGAGCAGCGAAATGCGCTGGCGTTTTTCATGCTGCATCTCGGACAAGCAGAACACCTCGGAGGTTTATGTGTCGAGCTTGATGCAACGCCGCAAAATAAAGGATACGTGGAGCTGCTTAGGGAAGCAGAGCTGCTAACAGACGGCAGCAGCAAAATTGCTGATGAACCCAACAACCTTTCTGTCGCTCCGACGCCCTTTATTCTTGACGTAAGCGAACCGAAAAAGCTGAGAATTTATTCCCGCCGCAACTTTTGCTCTGAAAGCCGTTTGGCTGCGGGAATTCACGGTATGTGCTCTGCAAGCGCCAGCGAAGTCAACGAGGTAAAAGAGGCCTTGGGACAGCTAGAACAGACGTTAAAGAATGCACGAGAAAAGGGCGACAAGAAAGCCTACTCTTTAAATCCCCTACAGCTGAAAGCAGCCGAACTTGCGGTTTCGGAAAAATTCTCCGTCATTTGCGGCGGTCCCGGTACCGGCAAAACAACTACCGTTGTGAAGTTCATCGAAGCCTTTTTGGAGATTCATCCGAAGGGCATCATTCAAATGTGCGCACCAACCGGGAAAGCCACAAGCCGCCTCCTTGAATCCGTAAAAAACCAGGCGGATGCCGGTCCAACCTCTGCTCCTTACTATCCCGAGGTTCGCAAAGCTCTTGCCGAAGACAGGCTGACCTCTTTAACGATCCATAAATTACTGGTTACGGATTTATCCAACGGAAAACGGCCGTCTGCGGATAATCCGATTGAAGCAGATTTGCTAATCGTGGATGAGAGTTCAATGATTGACTCGGCCTTGGCTTTGAAGCTTGTCAGAGCAATTGACCCGGCCAGAACTCAAACAGTGTTCTTAGGCGACAAGCATCAGCTGGCAGCCGTCGGGCCGGGTTCGGTATTTGCGGATATCTCTGATAATTCAGGAGTTTTAAAAGGGCACATCGTTGAATTAAAAGAGAGCATTCGCTTCAATGACAAATCCGCTATCGGCAGGTTAGCTCAGTGCATGCTCGCGCTCGAAGAAAAGAAAGATCCCGACCTTTCCAGCTTTATTTCGCAAGTTGAATATACGGACGATTGTCCCTTCGAAGGATTTAAGGATACCGGCGTGTTTTTCAAATCTGCAGGAAGAAATCTTCCTCTGCGGGCTCAGAATTGGTTAGAAGAAAAACTCGATACCTACTGCAAAGCAGTCCAAAACTTAAACCTGACTTTAACTTCGAATGATAAAAACGAAGTAGATCCCAGATCAGCCAGCTTCGAAAACCTTCCTAGTGATGTACAACAAGCTCTTGAAGAGGTTTGGAACGAGTTGAGTACCTTCCGGCCCTTATGCGCACAGCGTGAAGGTCCCACAGGCGTCACCGCCGTCAATGACTTTTGCGAAGATTTTGTTAAATCGGCATTTAAAGTCCCATCCGCCGATGACATGTACAACGGCAAGGTCATCATTGTTCGTCAAAACGACTCCGGTCTCGGTGTTGCCAACGGCGACGTGGCTATTATTTTCGGCTTGAAGACAGCTGATTCCGACAAACCGACGTGGTATGCATTCATCGGTGATCTGAAGAAAATCGTTCCGGCTCAGCTGCTGCCAAAATATGACACTGCCTTTGCCATCACTATTCACCAATCGCAGGGTTCCGGCTTCCGTGATGTCGCCATCTTCCTGCCGACGCTGAGCGCCGGAAGTGATGCTGCCTCGTTATGCACGCGCGAACTTCTTTATACCGGCATTACTCGTTCGGAAAAAACGTGCCAGATTTTCGGGGCTAAGGATGTTCTGGGCATGTCTTTAAAGACCGTCACGCAACGCAGCGGAGGACTGCCTCAGCGGCTTAAAGAGCGCTTCAGCGAACAAGGTTAATTTTTAGTTCTCCTTGAGAGAAGAAGCCGAGCCGGTTAATCAAATCTAAACGGCTCTTCTCTTTCTACACCATGACAGATAAGAAATCAGGTTCTCAAAAACAAGAGCTCCGTCCAAATACTAAAGAGCAGATGCTCAAGCGCTTTAAAGAAAATCTAAGCACCTTCAAAAAGACTTTTGATTATCTAAAAGACAAATGAGTACGCCATTAGATATTGATGCGGTTGTCTTGATCAATGAGGCTCTCTCCGGTAATCGCTGCTCAGAAGAAGAAGAAAGACAGCGAGTCGGCGGATGTCTGTCCAGCTATTCCTATTACGGCACCGTCCCAGAGCAGATAACCAGCATCGTTGTCAGCCTCCTCAAAGGTCACTTCTTCCAGGACGGCAACAAAAGAACGGCGCTGGCGGTCTACTTAGATTTGTGTCAAAACAACGGAATCCAGATCATATCTGATCAAGATCGCTTAGGAGACGTTTTTATAAACATCGCAGCCACCCAGCGAGACATCACGGAAAACGCTCGGTTACTCTTTCCGGATTGAAAAGAGAAATTCGTTCTCAAGCTCGGCCTATGCACGATACTTGTTCAATAGTTGCTTAATCTTTGCGCGATTCTTGTTCAATTTCTACTCAATTCCAAAAAATAGGTACTTTATTTGACATCAAGAACGCTTAGTCCCAGTAGGAAAAGTCTGTTTAATCGGATCGTTTAGAGATAAAAATCCCCTCTAAATTTTTATTTTATCTTTAGCGAAATTTCGCTAAAAAAACTGCTGTCATTTTCGAAATAAAAGATGAAGTGGCTCCCTCTCAAGCTAGGCCGACTCACAATACTTGTTCAATCTTGTTCAATTTCTGCTCAATCCTCAAAATAGAGGTTTTCTTTGACAGCCAGAACTCTCTGATCAACCAGCAAGGCCTTCTTTAAATCCTTCCTTAAAAGATAAAAGTCCCCTCTGAATTTTTATTTCGTCTTTCGCTGAATCTCGCTAACAGCGCCTAGAACTTCTCTCCGTATCTAGGCGCCTCTGTCGACCTTGTACGAACTTCTTGATCGTTACTTCAAGGAGTCGAAATTTGGAACTGCTTCCAGCAAACGGCAGGTGTAAGGATCTTTCGGACGATTAAGGATTTCTTCCGCCGATCCCGCCTCTACCACTTCTCCGGACTTCATCACAATGACTTCGTCAGCGAGATAACGCACAACACCGAAGTTATGAGTGATGAACAAGTACGAGATATCGCGGCTTCTTTGGATTTCGTTCAGAAGGTTCAGGATTTGAGCCTGCACCGAAACATCCAAAGCCGAAGTCGGTTCGTCACAAATCAGAAGTTTGGGTTCAACCACCAACGCACGAGCAATCGCCAAGCGCTGCCTTTGACCGCCCGAGAACTCATGCGGATACCGATTCAATGAATCGGAACGAAGTCCGCAAAGACCGATGACACCTTCAATTCTGCCGAGCGCTTCACTTGCAGGAATATCAGGATGCAGACTTTCCAGACCCTCAAGCAGAATTTCCTTAACGCGCATTCTTGGATTCAAACTGGAGAACGGGTCTTGGAAAATAACCTGCATATCGACGCGGGCTTGTCGAAGTTCGGGACCGTTCAAGCTGCCTAAGTCCTTTCCATTTAAGAGCGCAGAACCCGTGATTTTTGCCTGCTGTCGCAGAAGCTGGAGAATGCCTCGGGCAACGGTGGTTTTGCCGCTGCCGCTTTCTCCGATCAGCGCTGTGGTCAATCCTCTGAGCACATCAAAGGAAACATTGTTGACGGCTTTGGCGTACTCCGTCGGATGCAGAAATCCGCCGCGAATCGGGAACCAAACGCTGTAATCTTTGACTTCCAAAATACGAGGCACATTCTTCTGCTCCCTTTCGACAACCACGTCACTTCGCGGAAGCTCAACCGGATCATTTTCAGGGAACAGACAGCGAACTTTTCGTCCGCCAATCTCCTGTAAGGCAACTTTATGCTCAGAGCATTCCGGGCGCGCCTTTTTGCAGCGTTCGGCAAATCGGCACCCGTGGAACTCTCGGTTCAGGCGAGGAACCATGCCCGGAATCGCTTCAAGCATCTGGCTCTTTTGCTTTCCTTCAGGCAGTGCCTTTAACAGGTTGCGCGCATAAGGGTGCAATGGTTTGGAGAAGAACTCACGCGCCGATGCCTCTTCCACTAACTCACCGGCATACATCAGCCCCACTCTGTCAGCGACCTGTGCTACCACAGCCAAATCATGAGTAATCAGCAGAATGCCGATGTTTTCGGTTTCCTTGAGCTGCTTTAAAAGATCAAGAATCTGAGCCTGAACGGAAACGTCCAGCGCCGTTGTCGGTTCGTCTGCAATGAGGTAGTTCGGCTCGGCCGCCAGCGCGATAGCAATCATCACACGCTGTTTTTGGCCGCCGGAGAGCTCAAACGGGAATGATTTCATTCTGCGTTCAGGCTCGGGAATTCCGACTTTTTTCAGCCAGTCGAGTGCCTTTGCTCGCGCTTCATCGCCGCGCAGCGGAGTATGAAGCAGAATCGTCTCGACAATTTGATCCCCGACGGTCATCACCGGATTTAACGACGTCGCCGGTTCTTGGAAAATCAGACTGATCTTGGAGGAACGAATATTGCGCATCGCCGCTTCCGGCAGACCCATGATTTCCGTTCCGTCAACGGTAACAACACCGCTGGAGACTCGTCCGGAGCTTGGCAGAAGTCTCAATAGAGAAAACGCCGTCATTGATTTGCCGCATCCGGATTCTCCGACTAAGGCGCAGATTTCTCCTCGATTCAACGTCAGACTCAGGCCGTCTACGACGCGAACCGTATCCTCGGAAGTGAGGATTTCAGTCACCATATTAGAGATCTGAAGCATTATTCCTTCCTCCCGATTTTGAGGACCAATCTCGGGTCGAACGCTTCCCGAACGGCTGATGCAAATAAGTTTGCAGACAACACAAGTGTGAGCATGAAAGTGAAAGCCGCGCAGAGGTTCCACCAAACAACCGGAGTGCGGGAAAGTTCAAGACGCCCGGCATTAATCATGGAGCCGAAACTGTGCGTTGTCGGATCAACGCCGACACCAACGTACGAAAGCACAGCTTCGTAAAGAACAATGCCGGAGAAATCCAACACCGCCACAATCAAAATGATGTGGATGACATTCGGCAAAACATGACGCTTCATGATTTTGAACGGTCCCAAACCGAAGGCACGAGCCGCTTGAATGTAATCAAGCTGAGAAATCTTCAGAGTCTCGGCGCGCAGCAGACGAGCGAGCGTGGCCCAGCCTGTCAAACCGATGATGATCGAAAGCATGAATAGACGAAGGTCTGCTCTCTCAATGCCGGTTGCATACATGCCGGGATGAGAGTCAATAAACACCTGGATCATCAGAACCGAGGCCGCAATAAGAAGAACGCTCGGGATCGAAGACAACGTGGTGTAAAGGTACTGAATCAAGTCGTCCACCCAGCCTTTGAAGAAGCCTGCACAGATTCCCAACACCACGGCAAAAGGAAGCGTTGTCAAAGTCGCCAGTGTTCCGATCACAAGGGCGGTACGCACGGACTTAAAGGCTTGATAAAGAACATCGTTTCCTGTTTGATCCGTCCCCATCACGTGATAGTACGGCCAGAGCGCGCCGATCAGGCACCCGAGAACTATTAAGACAGAACATGTCGTCAGAATCGCTTCATAAGGAACCTCGTCGCGGCGCTTAAATAAAGTGCGCACTTCTTCCTTAAATGAGCGGCCTTTAGAACGGGAAATCAATCCGACCGTTAAGAACCACAGCAAAGCGCTAAGCGCCAGCCCCGCGCCTAAGCCACTGGCAGACTTAATAATGACGTCTTCTGCCCAATCAGCTCGAGCTTTAAGATGCGCGCCGCCGGCTTTCAGCGGTTCGTAATCACGTACAGGTTTGCCGTCTTCAAAGCGGGAAATTTTCTCAAAGGTCTGAGTCGCCAGCGGCATCGAATAAGACTTCTCTTCCGCCGAAGACGCTTTGCCGAGCGCTTTATCCAGAAGGGAATAGGCTTTGACGTCATAGATCGCGCGGCCGTCCTGAACATCAATGACGGGACGGAAGTGCACCGAATCTACGACGGAGAGCAGAAGAAAGAAACACAGCAGCGAAAGCGAGCACAGCGAGGCGCCGGAACTCACAACATAACGCCAGCGTGCTTTGAGCTCTTCGGAGCGGGCAACATGAATCAGATAAAACGTCAGTGCCGCAAGAAGAACAACAACCACGATATCCGTCGGAAGCAAAACAAATTTAGGCATCATTTCAAACGAATCCTCGGGTCGGCAATCGTATAAGCCACGTCAGTCAGAATCAGACCGATGACATACAAGACTGTTCCTACAAAAACCATCGTACGGACAATCGCGAAGTCCTGAGCATTGATCGCATCAATCGTGAAGCTTCCTAAGCCCGGAATGCCGAAGAAGCTTTCCATCACTAAGGAACCTAAAAACAGCATCGGGAGCACGGCAACCGTTGAAGTCAAAATCGGCAGGCTGGCGTTGCGCAGCACGTGTTTAAAGAGAACTGCCGTTTCGCTCAGGCCCTTTGCTCGAGCGGTGCGAACGTAATCCTTGTTGATTTCTTCCAGGAACATCGATCGATACAGCAGCGCGTCTCCGCCGATACGCGAGAAAACGCCGATCGCAATCGGAAGAATCAGGAACGAAATCATGGCCGTTCCTGTCTCAAAGCCTGAGATCGGAACAAGCCGCAGGACTTTGGAGAAAAGCCACTGCCCGAAAATAATGTAGAAAAGTGACGAGACCGACATCATGACAATGGCAAAGACCAAGCCTCCGATTTCAAGCTTCGTGTGCCGGAAAAACACTAAACCTAAAGAAAACACAACAATCACAAAGACGCCAAGCAAAAAGGTCGGAAACGCCAAAGCGACCGAGGGCCACATTCGGTTTTTGATTTCATAGGCAATGTCGCGTCCTGCGTCTGACGCGCCGAGGTCTCCTACCATGAGACGCGCACTGTGCTGCCAAAAAATCGTATCGGTAAGCTTGTCCGATCCTTCGGCCTTCTCATTCCAAAGCAGCGGCTTGTCGTAGCCGTGCTCTTCTTTCCAGTTTTGAATCGCTTCAGCGGTCACGCGTTTGCCGCCAATATTAAGGCGCGCCATGTCGTCCGGCGTGTTGACCGTAAAGAACAGCATAAAGGTCAGCAGATTGACGCCGATCAGAATCAGGAAGCCGTAGCCGATGCGTCTTAAGAGATAACGAATCATTTGACGTCCTCCTCTGTGGTGCGCGCGGTCATTCGCTCCCGCTTTCTATGAAGCGCCACAGCCGGAATAATCACCAAGGCCGACAGCAGAACAAAAACGAGCAGCGGCCAGTAAATGGGTTTGTTCCATTCTTTAATAGCCTTCACTCGCGTCTCAGGATCGAGCCTCAGGTACTGAATGTGATTGCGCACAACCTGCGTGGGTTTGCCGTTGTGCACCCACTGATGGAAAGCCGCGGAACTCGTCGGAAAGTAACCGAATGTCCACGGCGCATCTTCCTGGACGATCTTGATCAGTTCATTAATGGCCTCGGCCTTATCCGGGCCTTCGTCCATATAACGCATACGGCTGAAGAGCTCGTCGTACTTCGGATTTTGGTAGTTCGAAGCGTTCTCTCCCGAGCCGCCCGTCTTGGACTTAGCGTTAGGGCCGTAAAGCAGGAACAGGAAATTTTCTGCATCCGGATAGTCGGCCAGCCAGCCCCATAAGAAGAGCTGGTGATTCCCGGAAATCACTTTATCCTGGAAACGGTTGTAGTCCGTGCCGCGGATATCGAGCTGAATGCCGATCTTGGCAAACTGCTTCTGGTACCAGTCGAGCACAGCCTTCGTTGAAGGAGACGCTGCCGCCTGGAAGTCGAGATTCAAGACTAAAGGCTCGCCGTTTTTTGCATCACGGCCGCCGGGGTAGCCTGCTTCAGCTAAGAGTTTCTTGGCTTCTTCAATGGATTTGCGGCGGACGAGTCCGTCTTCGGTCTTTTCGTAAACAATCGGATTAAATGCCGCTGCGCCGTCTTCTCGGTATCCGAAAAGTCCCGGCGGCAGGGGTCCATGCGCGGGAGACGCCAGCCCTTTCTCAAAGATCTGGATATATTCTTCCCAGTCCATGGCAATAGAAATCGCCTGACGAAGCTTCTTGTTGCGCTCGCGCTCTTCGGGCGTCTTGCCTTCTCCTACGACCGGATCCATCCAGTTAAAGCCGAAGTACGTGTTTTGCGCTTCTATGGTCTGCGGAAACTGCAGTTTCTTTTCTTTGTACTCTTTCTCTTTTTCCGCGCTGTCCGCCATGCCGATCAAGAAGCCCTGACCGTTGTCGAGGCGTTCAATCTGCGGAGAGTCGTAGTAGCCCTGCAAGAACTTCGTGCGTAGCGGCACGCTTTCTTTTTCTGCCGTGATTTCAATCCGATCAATGAAAGGCAGCGGTTTTCCGCAGTCTTTTAAAAAGCCTTTTGCTTCGTCTCCGGGTTCACCCGTGCACGGATAGAGCTCCGTCTTTCGGAAATTCGGATTGCGCTCCATGACATGTTTGCGGTTTTCAATCGATTCCACCAGCATGTAAGGACCGGTGCCTACAGGCCAATAGTTCAAAGACAAGTTATTCTTGGCCATACCCTTCTGGGCGTAGAAGGCTTCTGCTTCCCACGGAACCGGCGCAAAGAAAGTCATTGCCAGCCAGTTGGGGAACTGGGGATACTTTCCTTTGACTTCGAGCCGCAGTGTGTGCTTATCCGGCGCCGATACGCCCTTGAGTTCAAACTTCCGTAAATCTAAGAACGGTAAGTCTCGATCGGAAGGTTTGAGGTCAGCGCGAAGACGCTTATCTTCCGCGCGCACCTGAACGGCAAAGTCTTTTAAGCCCGGAAGATAGTTCACCATCGTTCCGTAGACCGGAGCAATGATGCGGGGATTAGCCATCCGCTTGATCGAGTAAACGAAGTCCTCGGCGGTCAGTTCACGCGTACCTTTCTGCGGCAAATCCATCGGATTGTGCAGTTGGTCGATGACTTCAGGCGCTAAAGCGTGATTGACGTACTCGCCTTTCTCATTTTTAGCGAAGGCCGGATGAGGGGCAAACAAAATGCCCTTCTTAATCGGGATCTCGTAAACGCTCAGCGCAATCTCTTCCGCTGATGCAGTCTCCGGAAGAACCTTTCCGTCTTTATCCAAATAAACTGGCTTGACCACCTCAGCGGCAGAGCGAGGGATCAGACGATACGGTCGCTCTAAGAAGTGATATTGATAAAGCGGTTCATAGATACTATAGGTGTAAGGCGTCTCATCTGAAGAGTAAGAACTCGTCGGATCTAAATGCTTCGGACTGCGGCCTGAGAATGGCGTATAGAGCGTGTTGGAGGCAAGCTCTTTTTCCGTGTGAACGGAGTTCGGAATTTCTTTGCAGGAGGTCAGCGCGGCCAGTGCAAAGACGGCCGCCGACAGCTTAAAAAGTCTGCCGTAAGCTGCGCCGTATCCTCCTTTAATTTTCACTGCTCTTCCTTTCGCCTATTTTGGGACGTGATATCTTATCAGATCGCAAAAAGTTCCAAAGAAATAAAACATTTAGGCACAGTTGCACACCTAGGGGTATTCCTATCTTTTTAAGTTTCACACAAGATTTTATTGATTCAGAAAAACGGGTACAAAGAAGAGTTTTCAAGCCTGATTCTCCGGTACCCGTTTGTTAAAATGCGCTGTTATGTGAGGCTGGGCTTCAAGGAGCCTTTTTGAGCGCGTCTAAGCGCGCTCGGATGAGAATTCGTTGATGGAAAAACACTATTTCGACTGGCCGGTTCGCGTCTACTACGAAGACACAGACTGTGCACGAGTGGTTTATTACGCAAACTACTTCAGATTCATGGAACGCGCACGCACGGAATGGCTGCGCGCGTTGGGCTGGAGTCAGGAGCGGCTGTACTCAGAGCTCGGCGTCGTCTTTGTCGTCGCCGAAGCCAAAGCCAAGTACAAGAAACCGGCTCGGCTGGATGATGAATTAGTGGTTCGATCAACGGTCACCGCGTGTGGCCGTACTTCTTTTGAATTTCATCAGGAAATTCTGAGAGGAGATGAAGTGCTCAACGTCGGAGACGTTCGCTGCGGCACGCTCGACGCGCACACATTCCGCCCGGTGGCTATGCCCGAGCCTATTTCAGAACAACTCAAAAAACTTTTAAATCATTAATCATTCGTTAGTACAAGGGACTGTGATGGAAGCATCTGCCGATTTATCAATCATTACTTTGGTTGCTCATGCGAGCGCCGTTGTTCAGATTGTTTTGGCTATTCTTTTGATTTTCTCTTTAGTGAGCTGGACCATTATTTTTCAGAAATGGTTCCAGATGAGCCGTGCAAGAAGAGAAGCCCGCAACTTCGACAAGCGTTTCTGGGGCGGTGCAGATTTAAATAAACTCTACGAAAGCGCCACCGAGCGCCGCTCTTCCATCGGCCCTCAGGAGGGCATCTTCTACTCCGGCATGACCGAGTTCTTAAGAAGCCGCGCGAGCAATCTCGAAGCCCGCGCCGGCACCTTCGGCGTCATTGACGGTGTGTCTCGCGCCATGCGCGCCCGTTATCAGAGAGAACTCGACATTCTCGAGTCGGGCTTGAGCGTTTTGGCCACCATCGGTTCCGTTTCCCCGTACATCGGTTTGTTCGGCACGGTCTGGGGCATCATGGACGCCTTCACCGGCTTGGGCAACCTGGAAAGCGCTTCGCTGGCTGTCGTCGCCCCGGGTATTGCCGAAGCTCTGGTAGCAACCGCGATCGGCCTGTTTGCCGCTATTCCTGCCGTTATCGGCTACAACCGCTTTGCTTACAGTCTGGATCGTCTCTCGAGCCAGTACGAAAGCTTCATGCAGGAATTCCAGAACATTTTGGGTCGTCAGGCCTAAGGACACAACATGGCACGTAACGGCAAAAGACGTCTTTTAGCAGAGATGAACGTCGTCCCGTACATTGACGTGATGCTCGTTCTCGTGGTGATCCTGATGGTCGCCGCCCCATACGTCAATCCTTCGATCGTCGATCTGCCGAAAGTCAATAAAGCGGCTCGCACTCCGGATAAAGTTGTCGAAGTCATTATCTCGCCAGACGGCAAACTCCAGATCCGCGATACCGCAAAGAAATTAACTCCGGTTGATTTTCCTCAGTTAGTCTCTACGGTCGAATCGATGCAGACCGACGGAAATCAGGTTCCGGTTGTCATTGCTGCGGATAAAACCGTCGCATATGAAAAAGTCATCGACGTGATGCGCAATCTACAAAAGGCCAACATCACGCGTATCGGTCTGTCATTGCAACTTGAAGGAAGCGGTGCCAAGTAATGGACGACTTATCTCCGAATCAAGCGAATCGGCTCTCAGGCGCTCAGGGGTATTGGGGCACGGCTTTTGTGCTCGCTTTAATCGCCCACGGGCTTCTTTTTGTGCTGCTCTTCGTTTCCATGCAATGGAGATCGGAGCCGACAGGACCCGTCTATGCCGAGTTGTGGAACGGCGACATGCCGGCGGCAGAAGCCCCGGCAGAGACGCAACCGGAACCGCAGCCTGAGCCGGAACCCGAGCCTCAGTCCGAACCGGAGCCCCAGCCTGAACCTCAGCCGGAACCGGAACCCGCTCCCGAGCCTCCTGCTCCGGAAGAGCCTCAGCAGCAGCTGCCTCCGCCCCCGCCTCCTATCGCTCAGACGGATTTAGATCGTCAAGCCAACCTGCTTGAGGATCCGGACATCGTCCAAGAAAGACTCGACCGCGAAAAGAAGAAGCAGGAAGAGGAAAAACAACGCATTCTTGAGCGCGAACGTCAGCTTCAGGAAGCCAAACGAGCTGAAGAGCAGCGTAAAGCCGAAGAAGCTCGCCAGGCTGAACTGCGCCGTCAGGAAGAAGAACGACGCATCGAAGAACAGAAGCGTCAGGAAGAGCTGAAGAAACAAGAAGAGCAGAAACGCTTAGCGGAAGAAAAACGTAAGGCTGAAGAAAAAGCAGAAGCCGAACGCAAAGCTAAGCAGGAAGAACTCAAGAAACAAGCTCAGGAACGCGAACGCAAGATCGCTGAAGAAAAGGCTCAGCGAGAAAAAGCCCTAGCTGAAAAACGCAAGGCTCAAGAAGAGCTCAATCGTCAGAGAGCCCAAGAACAGGCTAATGCCGCCCGCAGAAAAGAAATGCTCAGCCGCTTAACCGGCCAGAGCGGATCTGCCATGGGTTCAGGCTCCGGCGCCATGACGAACTTCCAGCAAGCCCAGTACAACAACCGTATCGTTGCCTGCATCCGTCCGCATATTACGTTTAATACGCCGGCCGGCGCCAAACGCGGAATGTACGTTGCCAAGTTCGATGTCCGTCTGCTCAAGAACGGTCAGAAGGCTGTTCCGCCCAAGATGATCAGCAGCAGCGGTCTGAAGGCTTTCGATACGGCGGTGGAAAAAGCGATTCTGATGTGCAATCCCTTCCCCAAACCCCCGGTAGGAGACATTCCTTCTTCTATTACATTGACATTTGATCCGGTTGACGACGCAAACGGTCGTTAACCTAACGGAGACAGCCTATGAGTACCTCGGCAGCCGCATCCGCCGAAATCGCCAAAGTCGCACAAACAGCGGTTACGACAGAAGAACTTTTAAGCGGCGACAGCAACATCCTGGATCAACTCCTGCTGATGTTTGAAAAAGGGCTTAACCAGCCGATCATCTATTGGCAGCTGGCCTCCATTCTGGGCTCACTGTTTTTAGCTTGGCTGCTTGGCAAATACATCCGCATGCGGATTATTAAGCACTTAGCCGCTAATGAAATCATCGAAAGCGACGAGATCAAAGCGGAAGAAGGCGAAGCCCCGGTCAAGCCTGAACATCGCGAGAGCGCCTTCTGGGCAAAGGTAAGACGAGGCATTGAGACGCTGATTTTGCGGCTGAGTTTCCCGCTGCTTGGAATGTTCTTCATCGCGGTCAGCACCTTTACCGTGCGACTTTTCGGCTTGCTTCCTAAGAAAGCCCTGCCGCTGGAATCTATTGCGTGGTTGATTCTCGGGGCCTACGTTGTGATCCGCACGGTCGTATTTCTGCTGCACTCGCTTTCGCGCAAATACAACAGCAGTTTGGATAACTTCCTGACGTTTTCGATTTGGGGCGGTGTCGCGCTTCAGATCGTCGGCGTGCTGCCTAAGTGCGTGGAATTTATGCAGACCACCAAAATTCCGCTAGGAAGCACCAACGCAACGGTTTGGTCTGTCTTCCTTTCCGGCTTCTCGATTGCCTTAGCGCTCTTTATCGCGAAGTGGATCGGCCAGTTCTTTGAGAAATGGATCAACAGCCTGCCGACCATGGAGTCCAACGTCCGCGTTGTGATCATCCGGGTGGTCAAGGTCGTTTTAGTGACGATTGCGATTTTGATCGGTCTGGCTTCAGTCGGTATTGACATCACCGTACTCGGCGTCTTCGGCGGTGCCATCGGTGTCGGCTTAGGTTTCGGCTTACAGAAAATTGCCTCTAACTACGTCAGCGGATTCATTATTCTTCTGGATAAGAGCATCAAAATCGGAGACTTGGTGAACGTTTCCGGCGTTGAAGGTATTGTGACGGACATCAAGACGCGCTACACAGCGGTTAAGGCTTACGACGGCAGCGTAACGATTATCCCGAACGAGAATTTCGTCACCAGCAGCGTTCGCAATACCTCGTACCTGTTGGGTCCGGGACGTGCGACCGTCATGATGAGCGTTGACTACAGCGCCGACATTGATGAAGTCATTGAGCTCATGACCGATATCGTCCGAAAACAGCCGCGCGTGCTGATCAATCCGGCGCCCTACACCATTCTGACGAACTTCGGAGCCGACGGTATTGAACTGACGTCGTACTTCTGGGTTCCCGACCCCGAAAAAGGCACCGCGACTTTGAGGTCCAACATTGGTCGCGCGATGTTCCGTGAATTCAACAAGCGCAAGATCAACATTCCGTTCCAGCAGAGGGATCTGCATATCATTTCGATGCCGGAAGTGATATGCAAAGTCGAAAACGACGTTCCTGCCCCATCGAAGTCCGAAGCAAAAGCAGGAACATAACGGTTTCTAACCTCTAATCAATCTGAAAAGTCGAAGCTCAGCCCTTCGACTTTTCTTTCTTGAATCTCTAATCCTCAAGTCCAACATCTTTCAAATTTTTCCGATATGTTTCGCAAGTTAGGCCCGTGGTTCATATTCGTCGCTGCATTGTTCGTCATGAGTTTAGGTATCGCACTCGTGACTCGAGGCAATCTCGGAACCACGCCCATCAGCTCTCTGCCATTAGTGTCGTCTTATGCCAGCGGCTTAACCTTCGGTGAAACTACTTTCTTCATTAACTTGCTCTTTGTTGCTGCACAGTGGCTGCTGCTCCGAAAATCCATCAACAAGCTTCTACTTCTCTCGCAAATTCCGATCACATTCGCCTTCTCTTACTTCATCGATACATCTATGCAGATCACTGAGTTCTTGTCTTCAGATATTTATTGGAAATGTTTTGCAGTCTCGATGCTTGGAAACGTGGTTCTCGGACTCGGCGTTGCTTTAGAAGTGTTTGCCGGCGCCGCAGCGTTACCCGGGGAAAGACTCGTACTTGCGGTCAGTACGGTTCTGCACAAGCCATTTTCATCCGTCAAAATCGCCAATGACGTTATTTTGGTTTTGTTGGCTTTACTTCTTAGTTACTGCGTTTTCCACGAAATACGCGGGCTGCGGGAAGGAACTGTTATTTCGGCGTTATGCGTCGGCATCTTTGTGAAATTCTGGCTTGCCGGTCTTACAAAACTTTTCAAGAGAGCGCCAGCGGAGATCGGAGAATTTAAATCAGGCTCGATGAGTTGGAATCGTCAGCTTCAAGGCCTTGCTGATTCTAAATATCGTTTCGAATTTAGGTGATCCTTCGGGGCTGAGCGCTCTGTACAAACACTGCTTTGAGAGACCTGTCTCCTTTGCGAGCTGAACCATTCCTTTAGCCTTCACCATTTCGCCAAGTGCCCTTCTAACGAGTGATCCATCTCCCAGATCTTCTTCAACACAGCCCTTGAAAAAAGCTTCGGGATTGTTTTCCGTATTGATAAGGTAGTCCTGGATGTCAAATTCTTTGCCAAGCTTCGTAGTCACGCTTTGTACTCTTCAAGTAAGTTCCTCGTCGAAACCTTCAGCGAAAGTTTAAATGAACGCAGGCTTTCTTGATTGAACTCGGCAGCCTCTTACGCAGCTACCGACTCCAGCTGTTGAGTTTTGCATTGCATTAACCGTTGAATTTGGGACTTGAAGCTGAGTAATGGGCTAACGGGGTTTTCCTCATAGTTCGCTTTTTACTATTGACTTCCTCCCCTCCATAAATGAAGAGGATTCCTACCACTTCTCCGACAGCCGTAGCTTAATGTCGAAGTTGCCTCGGCGGGTTTCTGCTTCAGCGGGATTGCCCAAAGGAGTACAGCTTGGTTTTTGCACGTTCTCCAAAAGGAGTTTCACGTGCTTGGACACAACCGTATACTCCTTCAGGTCTCACATCTCTCCACAGACTTCACTTCGGGACAGCCCGCCCCTAGATCTGAAAAGATAGAGTCAGTTTAGCATAGCCAGTCCTTCGGACTGGGCCCTTATTTCACCGTCTTAATAACGGTGCTTTACGGGCCTAGCTGGTAAAAGCCTAGTAAAAACAGTCCATAGGCAGAATATCTCAAAATGATTTTCTATAAATTCGATAGTTTGATAATCGAATTTATTGATTTAATGCGTCAAAATTTTTCGCTCAAGACTACTATATTTATATCTGTTAGAGAGCGAACATTTCGCCTTTCGCAAAGACAGAATAACTTGTGAACCGAGGTCGGAAGAAATAACCCAACCCTGCTGACAATTTTCTCGCTACTACTATGATGCAAAGAAGAAAGATTAGGCCTTGGAGCAAATTACAGAAAGAAGTGTATTTGCTTGTCGATCCAAAATTAGACTTTCAGATCCATTGTGTAGCCTACCGAATGGGAAGCCAATATGGAAGTACTGACTTACCAAGGTATTGGATCACGTTAGGCAAAGAAACCATCTTCGATTATCCGAAGCACTTTATCCATTCCGAAGGCCCAGACGAAAACTCTCGTATCGCTTACGAAGCTTTATCTATCTATCCGTATAGCAGCGAAACCTCTGAGATTTCGAACATGCTTCGAGAATACATTGATACGCCTTTGTCGGAATTAATGACTAAGAGATCATTGGGGACTCACAGACATTCTTCGAGCCGCCGATAGACGAATAGGTCAAAGAAGACTGGCAGAGTTAGCAGAAATCGTCAGCAACCCAGCCGCACAAAAAATTCTGAAGCAGAGGATAAATACATACAAGGAAAAGCAGAGGAAAGCCGCAGAAGCTGACGGCTTCTGAGCCAGCCTCGGAAGGACACCTAAAGAAATTAAAAGGGCGTCAGAAAATCCCTGCAGCAGGTTTTCCGACGCCCTAAAAGGAAACGCTTCTTCGCTTAGCGGACTTTGATCTTGGCGATCAGTTTGTCAGCGATTTCGGTGACAGGAACGTTTTCGTTCTGGAGATCTCCGCGGTGAGCGTATTCAACTTCACCGTTCTTCAGGCCGCGGTCACCGATCGTGACGCGATGCGGAACACCGATCAGTTCCCAGTCAGCGAACATGACCCCGGGACGCAGACCTCTGTCATCGAGGATGACGTCAATGCCGGCTTCGCGCAGACGACCGTAAAGCTCGTTAGAAGCCTTCTGAACTTCTTCGCTCTTGTCATATCCGACGGGGCAGATCACTACGGTGAACGGAGCAATGCTGTCCGGCCAGATAATGCCTTTATCGTCGTGGCCTTGCTCGATAGCTGCGCCCAGCAGACGAGAAATACCGATACCGTAGCAACCCATCTGAAGCAGCTGGGGCTTGCCGTTTTCGTCCAGGTAAGTCGCATTCATCGGAGCAGAATACTTGTCGCCGAGGAAGAATACGTGGCCGACTTCGATGCCGCGCTGCATCTTGAGCGTGCCTTTGCCGTCTGGAGAAACATCGCCTTCAACGACGTTACGGATATCAGCAACAACATCCGGTTCTCTCAGGTCACGGCCCCAGTTCACGCCGCGGATGTGATAGCCCTCTTCGTTGGCGCCGACAATGAAGTCGCTCATGTTGGCAACGGTTGTATCGGCAACGATGGTGACATCCTTAGGAATACCGACAGGTCCGAGATAACCCGGTTTAGATCCGAAGGTATCTTCAATTTCCTTGTCGGTTGCAAAGCGGAATCCGCCCTTAAGCGCTTCCAGCTTTTCGGCTTTAACTTCATTAAGAGTGTGATCGCCTCTGAGAAGCAGAAGAACGATTTTTGCAGGCAGCGGATTGCCTTTTTCGTCCTGGTGATCAACTGCCAAAACAATAGATTTAACGCTGGCTGTCAGCGGCTTATTCAGAAGTTCAACAACAAGCTCGCACTTGTCGCGGCCCGGAGTCGGAACCTTTTCCATGGTCTCTGTGGCTTCTGCGCGTTTTTCGATCAGGCAGGGAGCTTCGGCCAATTCGATATTGGCAGCGTATTCGCTGTCCGGGCAGAAAACGATCAAATCTTCGCCGGTATCAGCGATCACCTGGAATTCCTGAGAGCGAGAGCCGCCGATGGAGCCGGAGTCAGCGCGCACTGCACGATAAACCAAACCCAAGCGATCAAAGATGCGGCAGTAAGCTTCGAACATCTTGTCGTAGCTCTTGCCGGCGTCTTCAGCCGTACGGTCAAAAGAGTAAGCGTCTTTCATGACAAAGTCGCGGCCGCGCATCACGCCGAAACGAGGACGACGTTCGTCACGGAACTTTGTCTGAATCTGGTAGAAGTTCACCGGGAGCTGACGCCAGGACTTGATTTCCTGACGAGCGATGTCGGTCACGACTTCTTCGCTGGTAGGCTGAAGAACAAAGTCTCTGTCGTGTCTATCTTTAAAGCGAAGCAGTTCAGAGCCGTACTTCTGCCAGCGGCCGGTTTCCTGCCAAAGCTCAGCAGGCTGAACGATCGGCATCAGAAGTTCGATGGCGCCGGCACGGTCCATTTCTTCTCGAACAATACGTTCAATCTTCTTCAAAGAACGAAGGCCCATCGGCATGTAGTTATAGACGCCGGCTGCAAGCTTACGGATCATGCCTGCGCGAAGCATCAGCTTCTGGCTAACGATTTCTGCATCTGCAGGAGCTTCTTTCTGTGTTGAAATAAAAAATTGTTTTGCTCTCATTACGAATTCTCAAAAACGAGCCGGCAGGCCGGCAGTCTACGATTAGGTTCGGATCTTATGACTTCTTTTCCTGCCTCTATATAATGGGCAGACACAAATAAGTTATTTTAAAGTTTTTATGCTTGATCAACATGGATACCGACCAAACGTCGGGATTATTTTGACCAATCCTCTCAAACAAGTTTTTTGGGGGAAACGTTTGGGTCAGCATTCCTGGCAATTTCCTCAGGGCGGTATCAACCGCGGGGAATCGCCTCGCGAAGCCATGTTCAGAGAGCTTTGGGAGGAACTTGGCCTCTTCGAAAACCAAGTTCGTATCATCAGCCGCACCGAAGACTGGCTGCGCTATGACGTTCCCGACCGCTGGATTCGCCGCGACCTTCGCGGCATCTACAAAGGCCAAAAGCAGATTTGGTTCCTCTTGGAGTTTCTCGGTAAAAACAAAGATATCAACTTGAAAGCCACCAGCCATCCGGAATTTGAGGCCTGGAAGTGGAATGACTATTGGGTTCCGCTGAGTCAAGTAATCGACTTCAAACGCGGTGTTTATAAAGAAGCGTTGAAAGAGTTAGCTCCTGCCCTCTTTACCGACAAGAAACACCTTGTTCCGCCTGCAGGATGGGAAAAAGCGGAAGGTCCGGGACACTTCCGCCTTTATAAATAATCGTCTTTACGAGGTCACTTATTCATCACAACCATGTTGTCCTGATGAATTAGTTCTCTTTGTTCTAAGTAGCCTAGTTCTTCTACTACTTCATCGCTGTGCAGCCCCATGATTCGACGGGACTCATCGGAACCGTAGTTAATCATGCCGCGGCAGATTTCTTTGTCGTTTTGATCCACGACCTGAATGATTTCGCCGCGCAGGAAGTCTCCGATCACTGCTTTAACACCAACCGGCAGCAGGCTCTTACCTTTACGAACAGCTTCGACGGCGCCCTCGTCGATAACGAGTTTGCCCTTCAGCTGCAAATGGTCGGCCATCCACTGGCTGCGTGCTGACATCGGTTTGCAATCGGTCTTCAGAAGCGTTCCGATGGATTCTCCCTGAGCTAAACGAACTAAAACATCAGGAATGCGTCCGCTGGCAATAACGGTAGACGCACCGCTGCGGGCCGCGCGTTTCGCAGCCAGTACTTTTGTCTGCATACCGCCCTTACCGATGGAAGAACCGGCGCCTCCGGCCATCGCTTCATAGATCGGATCTCCGGCTTCGCCGACTTCTACTAATTTCGCTTCCGGGTTGGATCGGGGATCGGCGGTGAAGAGACCGATCTGATCGGTCAAGATCACTAAGACGTCGGCATCGATTAAGTTCGTGACCAGCGCACCTAATGTATCGTTGTCGCCGACTTTAATTTCGTTGGTTACGACGGTGTCATTCTCGTTAATGATCGGAACAACTTTGAGATCCAAGAGTGTGGTTAGCGTCTGGCGTGCATTTAAGTAACGCTCACGGTCTGTTAGGTCAGCATGCGTCAACAAGATTTGAGCTGTGCGGATGTCGTAGCGCTCGAAGCTTTTTTCGTAGGCTTCGACAATACCCATTTGTCCGACAGCTGCGGCTGCCTGGAGTTCGTGCATTTTTTTCGGTCGTTTGGTCCAGCCGAGACGAGCCATTCCTTCTGCGACGGCACCGGAGCTGACCCAAACAACCTGTTTGCCCATTTCTTGGAGCTTAGCGATCTGAGCTGTCCAGCGCGCAATTGCTTCTGTATCTACTCCGTGACCTTCGTTTGTTACTAAAGAAGAGCCGACTTTTACGACAATTCTTTTTGCATCGTTCCAAATCTTGAGGTTTTCTTCCATCTTATTTCTTCCGATCTTTTTTGACAGCAACCGTCTTTCCCAACGAGACAAAACTTCACGGCCTTTTTTAGACGTTAAACGGGACTCTGAATATGTAGCTCTTCAGTATATCCAAATTCAGTTAGGACAAATTGCCTCTCGAACTGCTGTTGAAGGTAGACAGAAAATTATGACAAACATCACACTTTCAAGCGAGTCTATCAATTCATATAAAGGGTAATTTTTATATCTTTTGTCCAAAATACCCTAATTTAGCTGTTTACTTTACCCTCTCAACCATTCTATATTACGGAGGGTTAGCAAAATCTCAAGGGATAACAAAATGAATCAAAAATTTAAGGTAGTTTTACTTTCTTCAATGGTTTTAGCTGCTTGCTCTGTCAATGCACAAAATCTCGTTTACACGGCAAACAGTTCATCTAATGACACTATTTCAGTTGCGGTCGATATTTCGCAGGGAAACAAGTACGGAATCGACCTTTCTAATGGTGCGACCGTCACGTTAGACGGCCCTTCCATCTCGATCTCTCTCACGGGAGCAAGCAATACTGGCTGGATTGAAGGCGTAGAAAGTCGCGGAGCTTCAAGTCTCTTAAATTTAGGCGGAGCTCAAACTAAGAATATCAATGTGTCTGTCAACGTGGACAGCAGCAAACCCGCCGTTGGCTTATTTGCGTTTAAGAAAGGAAAGATAACCTTAAACGGCGAGAATTTAAACATCAATGTACATTCCACCGAGGGTCAGGCCTCAGGAATTTATATACAAAACAATACTACTAGTATAAATTTCTATAATTACGTTATCTAATTAGAATAAGAAGTATAATACGGCCATGAATGGAGGAATTTCATGGCCGGTCGTACCCGCAAATTTAATCCCGTCTTA
>ERZ772858.637-NODE-637-length-43873-cov-7.050847_pt1 | contig 43873 bp, 41 predicted proteins | sample MGYA00512136_ERZ772858 | MGnify/ENA primary metagenome ERZ772858 (study PRJEB29015, sample SAMEA2737726) | human gut metagenome | biome: human gut; feature: human-associated habitat; material: faeces | place: China | collected 2012 ...
GCTCGTGAGGATGTGGAAAAACTGGCTGACGCTCGCGTCCTCCGTCTGCACCGCGCGGGCGTTGGCGCGCACGAACGCCGCGCGCACGAACCGCGAGGGCGACGACAGGTCGCCCGGCAGGCCGAGCGCGCCCATGCCGCGGCTGTCGAGCGTGACGGGCACGCCGCAGAAATCGGCCGGCGGCTGGCTCGGGCTCAGGCGAGTGTAACTGCGCAGCGCGGCCAGCTGCTGCGGAAACGGCGGGGTATTCGTCAGCACTCCGGCGGGGTCGTCATAGACGTGCAGGCCGTCCGCCGTGGCCTCGACCACGATGCAGCCGCTGCGGTCAGCGACCAGCCAGTGCAGCTGCGCGCACGGCAGCGCGGGCGCAAACGGCGTGTTGTCCACGACCACGCGCGCGAGCGCATTGCGCGCCTCGGCGACCGTGGCGCACGTGCCGAGCAGCCACGGGATGAGCGCGTACTGCGGCACCGAGGCCACGCCCTGCGTGACGGGCGGATAGACCGCGTTGCCCACAAAGTTCAGCCCCGCGATGCACAGGCCCTTCTCGTTGACCGCGTCGTAATAGAGCGGATAGTCGTTTTGGATATGCGCCATGCCGATCATGGCATAATGCCGGTCGAGCGCGCCGCCGTGCAGGCGGATCGGGTAGTTGCGCGGCGTGATGGTCACGTGCTCGCCGTAGGAAAATTCGTAGTCCAGATTGCGGCCGAAATAAAAATTGCCGTTGCAGTATGTTGCTGCGGTACACATGATGCAGGACCTCCCTCATTCGTTCGGTGTCCAGTATATCCGCCGCGCCGGGGCGAATGTTGAAGAATCTGAAAAGTTCCTGTGTCCAGTCTGTGTCTTTTATGTGCCTGACACCGCCGCAAAAAAAGCCGGCAGCATTTCTTTGCTGCCGGCGAATCTTGATAAGGATTTGATTGTGAACTTCACCACAGCACCATTTCATGCGCAAAAATGGCTACTGTAAAGGCCGCTGCCGCTATCCATGATAAAACACACTGCATAACACTAAGCAAGTGCTTAGAATCAGTAATCAGCAATATAAAATACCAGATAACAACGATCTCACCAAACCATGAATAATCAAGGCAAATGCTCATGATTATAAACTCACCCAAGATTATGACCCACGCCGCCATCTGCACTGCCAACAGTACGCGTTGACTGCGCCGCCGGAAAGCATACTTCACATCCGCTATGGTTTGTCTGGCGTCGCTCGCGATCCAATGCAGACATTTCCGAATCGTTTGCTTCATCTTGCGCTTCCCTTTCATTCGTCCGCGTCGTACTTATAAATTCTCAGGATGGACGTGGTATTATCAAAAGCACTTTTTCCGATGTTAAATGCATTGACTATTTTTAACTTTTAGGAGGATTTCAAATGAAAACAAAGAACTTCAAAAAGCCAATTGCATTCCTGAAACCTTTATTCGTTTTTTATGCGATGTAACTCTAAATCGTCACATATATTTCTTTCGCCCCAAGATATTCATCTGCTGCTCTCCACCGAGCTTTTGATGCACATATTGTAGTTCCTGTGTAGCTTTCTATATCCTTTTCTGACAGCCCACCGCAATCACACCAATATATGCGATCCTCTTTTATGATCATAGTTGCATCAAGTATCTCACAGGTGTAGTTTTCGTCATTGGGGAATAGATTTAAATACTTTAGTCCCGCAAATTGCATTTCAATAGCGGATGGATCTTCAAACTGCCGTTGAATGATCACGCTCAATATTCTTTGGCTATTGACCGGCGACATACTTAATTTTTCATTCACATACGCACCGCTAATGTATTTGATCTCCTTTATGCAACTGTCATGGAAACCATACATAGCATCCATAAAGTTTTTTAAATCATTTTCGTTTGCAATGTCATTCCACATATATGTCTCCTTTAGTCATCCAAAGATCATGATCAGCCCTTCACCTACACCTGCTCCAAGTGGCCCAAAGAGAAAGTCATCCGCAACTCCTACGCCTGTGAGATCATCGGCAGCAACAGCTATTATGCCAACAGTACATATGACAACCAAACCAGCGCCAATTACCGGTTCCTAACTCATTTTGTAAGAAGGATCCGGCGGAAGATGTTCTTTCCCTCTTTCGCCGTTTTTCCACTCTCCTTCTCCAAACGAAACTGAATATCCATCATATGTTGAAGAAGCCAGCATCGTGCAGTTTTCGCCGCGAGGCGGAAACGGAACGGTGCTGGCTTCTTCTAACGCCGTGGTGCCGGTGGCCGGACTCGAACCGGCACGCCTTGCGGCACTTGATTTTGAGTTATTTGCTCCACACGGAACACAGACGAACTCAGCCCCCTGTGGAGGTCGTTGCCGGACACCTAAAAGCCTTGCAAATACTACTGTTTTTGAAGCTGATATGCAGAAAAGCTCCGTTTCGTCTGCCATTTTCGCTCTTTTCGATTTGGACGGAATTTTTGGATTTTGGAGGGACATCGGAGGGATGTTACCCACAAACAGAGCACAACAGCACACGCAGTAGATTCATCAATCACAAATACATTATAGCGTATTTCTCTGCCATTGACAACATACTTTCCGAAAAAGAGGTATCGCTATGAGAACGCGCGCACACTATGAAAAACTTTTTGCTGTCTATCCTGATGTTGTCACTCTGCCCGAATTTCAAGCCATGCTGGGCGGTATCGGTGACAGCACAGCCCGAAAAATAATGCGGGCAAATAAGGTCAAACACTTTTATATCAGATGTACATACCTTATACCAAAAGCCTGCGTGATCGATTATGTAATGAGTTACGATTACTTAGAGTACAGCAAAAAGTTAAAAGCAAGGATTTGAGTGGAGAGCCGTTTGTAAAAGCAAACGGCTCTTTCTTATATAGTAGTAAATAACTTTATCAACGCAGCAACTAACGAAACAACAGCCGCACTTCCAGAACAAAGTGATTTCAAGGCTGAAAGAAATCCTTTCTTGGGCGCTTGCTTTGCATGTATATCTTCTTCGATTTGCTGGAGTATTTCAAGAATATCATTTTTATCATCAAGAGCTTCGTTATTCAGAGTTTCCTTAATTACCGAAATGAGTTCGATAGCGTCTTTTTCTGTTTCACTATCGATTACATTGTGGGTTGAAATAGCTCCATCAACATTACTACCAACAACAACGGTAGAATAATTTGCGGTAATTCCGCCAGTCTGAATAGGCATATTTTTAGATTCTTCCCTTACTGCCTTTTCGTAGCAACGACGCAGATGTTCGCTGATATGATCTATGAACGGATCAATAATATGCTCTATAAATTTTTGCATTTCATCATTTATAGTGGATTTTGCACTGGTATAATTATATCCTCCATATAAAAGAGTAAAATCTCCATCAAAATTCTCAATCGCATATAAAAGAAGCTGGTATTCCAAAGATATTTCTTCGCATGCATCAGCGCTTATCACAAAAGGATCTAACCAGCCGCGCGATTTGATAATTTTTTCAATATCGTATGTTGTCGTATTCTTTTCAGTAAGAAAATCACTGATTAGTGAATTGGATTGAATAACACCCATAAATCTTTTCAAATTTGCATCGCACTGGGAATAGTCTGTTCTGCTCAAACGACGAGCAATATTGCGATATTCCGAAGAAATGTCTTGAATCTCGTAACTTGTATAACTCATTTTACAATCCTCCCGCAATATGGGCAATAAAAACCTGCTGTAATATCTGTCGGCATAAGTCCAATTTCTTTTTCGCAGCAGTCTACACGAATGATTTGCATATCATAATCACGATTCTTAAATTTAATATCAGTATCAACATTTTGCACCGGGCTTGTTTTAACCTTTACATATTTGGAATTAAATCCTTTGAAAACATTCGCAATCATTTGCTCTGCTTCTGCTATGGCTATTTTTTGAGCTTCTTCAACAACTTCTTCAGGCCAAAATGTATTTAACGCTTCTGATATTCCACATACAGGGCAACAAATATCCCCGCTCAGTTCATCATTCAAATAAGTACAATCCATTTTGAACCTGCTTTTACACCTATCGCATTGAAGCGTAATCAAACCGTTTTCGTCTGACTGTAGCGTGGCTTTACCAATGGTGCTCATATTTTATATTCCTCCCTAATTTGTAATTTCCATATACCTGATTAGCCTTTCTCCTACATATTCGGCAATCAATTGAACCATAGTCCCCGCATCGTTATCACGATAATAGCTATCAAATGCTTCATAATACCGTTTGCGGTCTGCAAATTTCACATTGATGGGCGGATAGCCGTTCTGCATAAGAAACAGGTTCAGAATCAAACGCCCTGTACGACCGTTGCCGTCCATAAAGGGGTGAATACCCTCAAATTTCAAATGAAACAGCGCCGCACTCTCAATCGGGTGCAGTTTTTTCTTTGAAAACTCTTTTACGAGCTTTTCCATCTGTTCTGGGACAATAACCGGCTCTGGCGGCATATGATATGCACCCATAATTTTAACAGGAATCCGTCGATAAACGCCGCGATCCTCCGGTCGATCCATCAAAACCAGCGTGTGAATCTGTTTGATAATGCTCTCCGAAAAAGGGGCTTTTTCTTTCACCAAGTCTTGAACATAAAGGAATGCGTCCTTATGTCCGACGGCTTCTAAATGATCTTTCAGCGGCTTTCGATCAATCGTAATTCCCTCTAAAACAAGCGCTGTTTCCTGTAAGGTCAGCGTGTTTCCCTCGATTGCATTTGAGTTGTAGGTGTATTCAATCAAAAATTCTTCCTGCAATCGCTGTAATTCACCTGCCGTAAGCGAGCGACACTGATTTAACTGTTCCTTTATACTGTCAACACGGGAGAACAACGGCAAATATTGTTCCGATACCGCTTTATGACGGAGGGTACGCCCGTCAATCGGCTTTACAGCATTGCTCGGTATGAGATAGGAGCGCCCTTTTTGAATAACGCCCTCAATTTTTCCCTGCTGGCACAGAACACGAACCCTACGGTCAGAAATACCCCAATGTTCCGCAGCCTGCGTGACTTTCATATATTCCATTGCGTTCACCGCCTACATAACATTTTCTTTTCGCTTATAGTATAGCGCATTATCGGAACAATATCGACTTATTCCGGAGAAATTAAAATTTATATCATTCCTAATATTACATAGCCGTCTGCTTCGCCGCAGGCGGCTAAATTTATGTAAAGGAGGAAACCCATATGGCGAATTGCAAAGTGATCGCGGTGACGAACCAAAAGGGCGGCGTAGGCAAGACCACGACCACCGCCAACCTCGGCATCGGGCTTGCCCAGCAAAACAAGCGGGTGCTGCTCATTGACGCAGACGCACAAGGCTCTTTGACCCTATCCCTCGGCTACCCAAAGCCAGACGAACTTCCCGTTACGCTGGCAGACATCATGCAGAATGTGATCGACGATACCCCCATCCCGGACGGCTGCGGCATTCTGCATCACAGTGAAGGCGTTGATCTGCTCCCGGCGAACATTGAGCTGTCCGGCATGGAAATCCGGCTGATCAACGCCATGAGCCGGGAAAGCGTGCTGCGGACATATATCAATGCAGTCAAGCCCCATTACGACTATATCCTCATTGACTGTATGCCATCGCTCGGTATGATGCCGATCAACTCACTGGCCGCAGCGGACAGCGTGATCATCCCGTCCCAGCCGTCGTTTCTCTCGGCCAAGGGTCTTGACCTGCTGATGCAGTCCATCGCAAAGGTCAAGCGGCAGATCAACCTGAAGCTGAAAATCGACGGTATCCTGTTCACGATGGTGGACAGCCGCACCAACGAGGCCAAAGAGATCATTGCATCTCTGCGCGCCCATTACGGTGAAAAGATCCGGGTATTCGGAACGGAGATTCCCTTTTCGGTCCGAGCCGCAGAAACCAGCGGACGGGGTAAGAGCATTTTTGCCCACGACAAGAACGGCAAGGTCACCGCCGCATACCGCTCACTGACGAAGGAGGTGTTGGAGCTTGAGCGCAAAACCGAGAGATTTAGGGATGACACCGCTCGATGACCTGTTCTCCACCGACGAAAGCCGTGCGGAAGCGCACCTTGAAAAGGTCGTTACGCTGAACCCTGCCGACATCTCCGACTTTCCCAACCATCCGTTCAAGGTTAAGCAGGACGAGGCTATGGCAGAGATGGTAGACAGCGTAAAGCAGTACGGTGTGCTGGTGCCTGCCCTTGTCCGCCCCAAAGCAGACGGCGGCTATGAGATGGTTGCCGGTCATAGGCGAAAGTGTGCGGCTACACTGGCAGGGATCACCGAAATGCCCTGCATCGTCCGCAATCTCTCTGATGATGAAGCAACGATCATCATGGTGGACAGCAACTTGCAGCGAGAAACGATCTTACCGTCCGAAAAGGCATTTGCCTATAAGATGAAGCTGGAAGCCATGAAGCGACAAGCAGGCAGGCCGAGCAAGGAAAAACTGCGTCCACTGGACACAAATTTAATCGGGACGCGGTCTGACGAACAGTTGGCAAAAGATTCTCCCGATAGCGCCCGACAAATTCAGCGGTATATCCGCCTGACCGAGCTGATCCCGCCGGTGCTTGACATGGTGGACAGCGGAAAAATCGCTTTCCGTCCCGCCGTGGAGCTTTCCTATCTCTCCAAAGAACAGCAGCAGAGCCTATACGACACGATGGAGTGCGAGGACTGCACGCCGTCACTGGCGCAGGCCATCAAAATGAAAGAGTTCAGCCGGGACGGGAAGCTGTCCGCAGAAGTCATTCTCTCCATTATGCAGGAGGAAAAACCGAACCAGCGTGAGCAGTTCAAAATGCCGAAAGAGCGTATCAGCAAGTATTTTGCTCCGGGGACGCCCGCACAGAAGATTGAAGATACCATCATCAAGGCATTGGAACTGTACCGCAGGCGGGAACGCCAGCGGGATATGGAACGATAGTCACTACCAAGGGGTAGCCATACCCATTTTTAATAGGTGTACGGCTGTGCCGGCGTGTTCCCCCTCTCCACACCTCACCCCCTCAAGACTGCCTGTACTTCCCGAAAAAAGAGATAAGCCCATACAGTGTTGCACCGAATAACGGTGCATTTTTAACTTTTAGGAGGATTTCAAATGAAAACAAAGAACTTCAAAAAGCCAATTGCATTATTTCTCGCAGTGATGTTGTGTGCTTCCTTGCTGTTTAGCCTGGGAACGCCTGCATTCGCCGCAGAAGAAACCGCCAATGTATGCCTTATTGCTTTTCCACGTGACGGGGATGCGAACTACAATGGGGAATGGGGGCATGGCAATTTGAACTTTATGAATGGCTGGTCTACCAAAGCATCTTCATTTACGTTGATTCGAGCTATGGGGCAGTATAGCGGGAACATCTGCTACTGTATTGAACCCGGCGTATCGCAGCAGCCCGGCGACAGCCTCACAAAAAAAGGAGAAGATTTTTGGGATAACTACCCCGCCGCTTATAATAAAACTATTTCTCCCGAGGATATAAAGTTGCTCATCGGACGCATTTTTCAGTACGGTTATACAGGTCCGATCTCAGTCTCCTGGCGCTCGCAAAATGACGGAGGCGACAAGCTGGCGCACGCCGTTGCCACACAGCTTTTGATTTGGGAAACCGTTGTCGGCGAGCGTGATGCCGACTTCAACAAGATTGGAACCAACGGCAAAGATACCATCGTAGATCAAATCAGTACAAACCACCCGCTGTACGGCCAAATCATGGGCTATTACAGCTCCATTGCCGCAAGCGTTCAGTACCATTCCAGCATTCCGAGCTTTCTTGCCAAAACCGCAGCAGAGGCACAGAGTGCATCGCTTGAATGGGACGGCGAAGCCTATGCGGTTACGCTTACAGACAAGAACGGTGTCCTCTCAGATTATTCGTTTTCCTCGTCTAACCCGGACATCAAATTTTCCGTCAAAGGAAATGAGCTGACAATCTCAATGGGCACAACGCTGAATGAGCCTGTTACCATCACTGCCGAGAAAAACAATTCACGCAGAAGCGGCGTTATTACCTGGACAGACGGTGTTTACGGCCCCAACGGAAAATTGCAGGATACCGTCACTTATGCGCAGGCGGTCGCCGATCCCATAAAGGGATATCTGAACCTCAAGACAGCTTACGGTGAAATTCACGGACTGAAAAAGAACGAGGACGGCAGCGGCCTTGCCGGTGCGCTGATCGGGCTGTTCCGTGCGGACTGCACCGAGTTTACGACCGAAAATGCCATTCTGACTGCCACCTCTGCCGAGGACGGCAGTTTTTCTTTTGCCCGTGTACCTTTTGGCAACTGGATCGTGCGGGAGATTGAAGCCCCGACCGGCTTTGTGCTGTCGGAGAAAACCTACCCCGTGACCGTCGATGCAGATGGTGCGGTGATCGAGGTAGAGATCGAAAACACCCGCATCCGTGGCACGGTGCAGCTCACCAAGACTGACCGTGACTATCCCGACAACAAACTGACGGGTGCGGAGTTCACTGTTTACCGTGACAGTAACAGCAATAAGGAGCTGGACGCCGACGATGAACTGGTTGGCACGCTCACCGAAACCGGCATCGGCGTTTATGAAATGGCCGACCTGTTCTACGGCGGCTATTTCGTCAAAGAAACGAAAGCGCCGGATGGCTTCTATCTGGACGGTAACGCCTACTATTTCGAGATCACCGAGGACGGCAAAACCGTGACCGTGGAGAACGAAGCCGGAAAAGGTTTTGTCAATGCGCCGCAGGTCGGATCTCTGAAAATCATCAAGACTTCCTCGGACGGCAAAATTGAGGGCTTCTCGTTCCGAGTGACCGGTCCGAACGGCTATGTCGGCGTATTCACCACCGACAAAAACGGCGAGATCATCATCGAAAATCTCTGCATCGGTGAATATGTGGTGTCCGAGGTGTCGGACGGCGCATCTTCCGCCTATGTGCTGCCCGCCGACAAAACGGCATCCGTGTTTGAGGGTGCGGTGACGAAAGTGGAGATGCACAACGAACTCCGTGATACGCCGAAAACCGGGGATGACAGCAATCCTGTCCTGTGGCTTGCCCTGCTCGGCGTTTCCGCTGCGGGCGCTGCCGCACTGGGCGTAGCCGGATTCAGAAAACGCAGAAAGGAGGACACGGAGTAATGGAGCTGAAAACCATTCTGGCGATCGGGCTGGTCGCATTCATCGTCGGTGCTTTGATCTTCCTGAAGATCAGAACCAAGAAGAAGTAAGCCTTGGGGCAGCGGATTTCGCTGCCCTTTTACATATCCCGAAAGACAAAAAAGGAGGCAAAAATCATGGTTCATTTCTTTGATTCGGACATAGCGAAAAAGTACGGAGTCAATGCGGCGGTGCTGGTCTGCTTCCTTTGGGACTGTATCGAGCAGAAAAGCACCGAATCGCCGCAGCTCCATGAGGGCAAGGTCTGGGTACGCTGTTCGGTGCAGATGATGACCGGCTTTTTCCCGTTCCTGTCCTACGATGAGATCCGCTACGCCCTGAAACGGCTGGTCAAGGGACAGGTACTCACCAAAGGACGGTTTAACGAGAGCCGCTTCGACCGCACGAACTGGTACGCCTTTACCGAGTTCGGACAATTCCTGATGGCAGAAAGCGAGGGACGGACGCAATGAAGGACGGCAGACACATCATTTGGAGCAACGACATTGACTACGACGACTGGCGGGAAGACTTGGAGGAGCAGTACCCCGACCTCACCGAAGCCGAGCGGATGGAGTGGATGTATGAGCTGAACGGCGACTATCTGGACGACGAGCGCTCCAATCTGGACATTCAGCTCTCCCGTCCCATTCTCGTTGTCGGTGATCTGGGGCTTTGGCACGGCCGCCGCATGGGATATAAGGAAATTCCGAGCGGCAATATCCGGGACTGCCTTTACAGCGAACGGGATATTGATTACAGCACTTGGTATGTGGATAAAAACGGTGACTTCCGCTGCGATGCCATCCATCACGATGGCACGAACCATTATCTTTACCGTGCCTATAAGGACGGCGTGAGCGACACGCAGATCGAGAATCTGAAAGAAAAAATCTACCGGGGCATTGCCACCCGTGCGGACATTACAAGAGTGACCCGCAGGCTTGGCGACGAGATCGCCCATGTTTACGGTTTTCCCATTCCCCGCAGGCAGGCACCGGTACAGGAGCGATAACGGAGGCAGCTATGATGAATGTATCAGATACAGGGAACTGCGCTTTTGAAGCCTTTATTACCAACCTCGGCAAATACAACGAGGGCTTTTTGGTGGGCGAATGGGTGAAGTTCCCTGTGACCAATGAAGAAATGCAGGCGGTTTTCCGGCGCATCGGCATCGGGCGGCGCTATGAGGAATGGTTCATCACCGACTATGACTGTCCGGATGCGGCCATCAGCAAGGTGCTCGGAGAATACGAGAGCCTGAGTGAGCTGAACTATCTCGCTGGGCAGATCATGGAGCTGCGGGAGAGCGACGATTTCTGGCAGGCGGTTTTGGACTTGGGCGAGAACACCGGCAGTGTGCAGGAGCTGATCAACCTAACTGAGAATTTGGACTGCTTTGATTACCTGCCCGGTGTGCGGAATGATTATGACCTCGGCTATTACTGGATCGAGGAAAGTGGCTGCTACGATACAAGTAATCTCGGCGCACTGGCAAACTATATCGACTATGAGGGCTTCGGGCGGGACATTCGGTATGAAGAAGGCGGCGTGTTCGGGGATAACGGCTATGTACGGTCAAACGGCGGCCGCTTTGTGGACATCTACGACGGCGACATCGAGAACATTCCCGAAGAATATCGGATCAGTTCGCCCGCCGTCCCCGTCCGCTCCGCAGCCCCACGGCAAGCAGAACAGCCCGAACGATAAAATTTGCACCTTTGATATTGTCTTGCGGTTTGGGTATTGGATAATAAAAACGATAAAGATGTGAGCACCGTGAGCGACAGCTATTTTGACCTGCCATCCTGCATTGAGGATGCCTTTGCGGAGATTGACAGCGATATTGTGATGGATCTGCTGAACACCGACGAGGACTACGCAGAGCTTTCCGACCGTATGGACAAGCTGAAAACGCAGCACCCCGTTATCGACAACATGAACGAGGACAGCGGCGAGATCCGCATGACCGCAGAGGAACATCGGGCGTATGTGGACTATCTGAATCTTGCCCGGCAAATGGAGGACATGGAGCGGCAGCACATTTACTTCCGCGGACATACCGATGCCGTGGCCTACCTCAAAAAAATCAAAGCGATATAAGTACGACGAAAGCGGTGCAGAGAGAGCTGCGCCGCTTTTCTGTTAGCAGAAATGCAGAGCGAGTCGAAAAAAACGTGCCACGCAAAAGTTTTTCTGGAATTTCAGCATAAACTATTATCCATAATGAAGTGTTTGGCTATTTATAGCGAGAAGGTAGTGGATTACTCCTTTTCCGAAAGCTTACTTCCGTATCAATCCGTGTGATAGATATAGCTTGCTCCGAAAAATGTGCGAACTCGCATCAAATCGTTGTGGAAAAGCGTGTTATAATTGCGTTGATATTTTCGAAAAAATGTGTCATTCTCTTATCATCTCCCCTGAAAGGATGGTGACCGCCATGAAACGCAATGCGATTCAAGATTTGATAAACTGGAAAAATGACGAGGAACGAAAACCCCTTGTCCTGAAAGGTGCGCGACAGGTCGGCAAGACATAGCTGATGAAAGAGTTCGGAAAAAACTATTATAAGAGTTTCGTTTATTTCAACTTCGACGAAGAAGACGAATTGAAATCCATCTTCGAGGCGAACAAGAACCCACAGCGCATACTGGAACTGCTCTCCCTGATTTGTGGAGAGAAGATTCTGCCGGGAGAGACCCTTATCATCTTTGATGAGATACAGGAATGCCCGGAGGCGCTGAACACACTCAAATATTTTAAAGAAAAGGCAAATGAGTATCATGTCATTGCAGCAGGCAATCTCCTCGGCACGCTTTTGGCGAAACCTAAATCCTACCCAGTCGGCATGGTCAATCTGCTCATCATATATCCCCTAAACTTTGAAGAATTTCTGGAAGCAACCGTCCCGGCACTTTATGCTTACTATGACAGCATTCAAAAAGAGCAGCAGATCGAGGAGATTTTCCATAACCGACTACTGGAAGCCTACAACAACTACCTCATTATCGGCGGTATGCCGGAATGCGTGGCATCCTGGGTCAATCACAAAGATCCCGCAAGGGTCGCCCAGATCCAGCGCGAACTCATCGAAGTCTATGAAAACGACTTTTCCAAACATAACGGCAAGGTCAACAGTGGGCGCATCCTCATGGTATTCCGCAGCATCGTTGCACGGCTGGCAAAGCCCAACGAAAAATTCATGTACGGCTCTGTCCGTGAGGGTGGCAGAGCGCGGGATTTTGAAGAAGCCATCGAATGGCTCGTTTCTGCCGGAATGCTGAACAGGGTCTACAACGTTTCCAAGATGGAGCACCCACTATCCGCATTTGACAAGCTGGATCAGTTCAAGCTCTTCGTCTTTGACACCGGACTGCTCAAGCATATGGCAGGCATTGATAATAGCGCAATCCTTCTGAAAGCAGACTATCAGTTCAAAGGCCCACTGACGGAGAACTATGTTCTGCAGTAGCTTCAAGGACAATTTGAAGTGCCCCCCGATATTACTCCGATAAAACCAGTGAGATCGATTTTGTCCTGCAACACGGGACGGAGATCATTCCCGTGGAAGCCAAAGGCGGCGAGGATAAGTCTGTCCCTTCGTTCAAACGATATATTGCAGACCACCATCCGAAATACACACTGCGCTTTTCCAAACGTGGCTACCGCAAGGATGGGGAGATAACGAATCTTCCACTCTATCTTGCAGGAAAAACAAAGAATCTGCTGTGAGTGCTGCTATGCAGTGCTACACCAAGGAAGTTAGTAGCTGCACAAGTCAGTATGGTTTCTGCATATAAAACAGTCAAAATATATGCAGATAACGGTTAACAGCAAAACTCCGACAGCGTATTCTTGGAAGCAGCCCCCGGCAAATTCACTATTGGAATGCACACCGCATTTCCCGTTGATTCTGCAAATGAACGGTATGCGGAATATCACTTTTTTCAATCTTCGTCACCCGTATGTCAAGCGCGCAACAAAAAGCTCTCTGCCAAAGCAGAAATCCCAGACCATCAAACAGGCTGATAGTCTGGAATTTACACTTTCGCTGTTGCTAAGACTGAAGGCTGGTTGCGTTGAATTTAGAAAGCATTCTAGTTTCAGTATATCCCCATGTGAATAATTTTTCGCTCGTCCTCAGTAATTGTAGAGTCAAACAAATCTACGTAGGAGGTTAGTTGGCCACAATATTTGTTGTAAGCTGTGTGGTAAAAATTACGCACAACAAAAGTAATAAATTGGCTAGGAGTCAACGGGCGAACAACAGGTATACGGCAATTCTGATACTGCCCAATGGTAAGATGTGACATGGGGTGTTCCACATTTCTTACAGTTTCCTCACGATTGTCATAATCGAACCGTAGCGGAGTAACAACAATCCGGGGATCGGTGACGTCAAGATAGATTTCATCATCCAAATACTCTTCTGGGTTTCCCTGAAAACTGGTCAAATCCGGGTTTGGAAAGAATCCCAAGCGGTGCCCTGTCAACAAATTGTCTTTGAATTTATACTGGAGTTGAATCAATGCACCATCAAGCAACTTGAGGTTAAAACTCCGCGCCCGCTCTAATTCATAAAACAATTCCCTGTACGGCTTATGTTTCAATGCTGCGGAGACATTTATATTTGGAATTTCAATTTGGCAGTCATCCCATGATTGACCTATGTGAATCGGAAAATTTTGATCGTTACAAAGTGCGGTTCCAACTAAATCACTAGTTAGGTTTGAGATTTGATTAAAAACCATCTTGGCGGTTTTCATTCTGACCGCCTCGAATTCAGCATTTTGTTTAGACGTTCAATCTGTTCCGCACCTAAATCATCAACGTAAATTCGACCTTCTTCAATGTCTTGAAGAAGATCAGCTACTGACTTCCTACGTCGTGCAATATTTTCCTTCTCCGCATTGCTTATATCTCGGTTAACAATATTCAGATACTTTCGCTGTTCTTCTGTTGGATAGATAAAATCTAAGGTAAAGCCTTTTTCTTTAACTTTTTCGTACTCAGCCTTCAAATTTTCCATTTGGCTGCCAATGCCAACAACTCTGACCCATGCTTTGCTGCGCGTTATCGCTGTAAATAGACGATTTCGTATTTTGGCATTATCCGAATTCAGCATATTTATATCGTCTGCCTGGAAGCAGTCATGAGCATTGATAACATACACCATGGCAGCTTCATTTCCTTTTGCACGATAAATACCAGTAAAGGCTACAGATTCATTATCGGTATCAAAAAACACATCCGGAGAACTATCGACACCTGCAACGTGACTTTGAATTCCTTTATCATAAAGAATCTTCCTTATTGAAGCAACGGCATCCTTAGTTGTAATTGGGTCTGGGTTAATTACAATAATATCATCGGCTCTGAGTTCATCATCACGTAGATTTTTTTCAATTTCACTGGCAACCCATATGTCTTGCTCATGCTTTGTCTTGAAGGACTTGAACAGAATCAAATCATCTATAGGAGAATGGCTTTCCAAAAACTTCGGACTGCTATTTTCAGTTCTGGCAAGGACCACCCGTTTACCATCCTCCAATTCGCCCTCAATAACTGAATAGCCAATTTCCTTCCATAGGTTTTTCTGCTCAAACATCTGCACTAAACCAATGTCAGAAAAGGCGTCTGGCTCTCTATAAATTCCAAATCCAAGCGCATGAGCAGATACAAGAGCTGGCCTTGAGTTTCTATAGCACTTTTCGAGAATAATATCTTGTTTTGATGTGCCGTCTGGTTCGTAGTTAAAGCGCACATTTGGAGTTCCTTCGTTATTAGTTCCAAATAGCTCTTCTGGCGACGGGAGCGATTGCAGATTTAAATTTTGCAACTCGTCATATGCATATACCAACCGTTTAGGCTTACATAAAATCTTATAGCAAAGCCGTAAAAAGCTTACGGGAAAGTCTTGAGCCTCGTCAATTAATATGGCATCATACATGGGAGCAGCGTTTTCTATTTCAGATATAGCCTTTTCGCAGACTCCGGAGAAAGCCATATTACGTCCAAACTGATTCCTAGCGGATGAATAGTCTAAGCATTCAAGGCCATTTTCTACACAAAAATTGTAATAGATACCGGGAGTCTTGCTACTCGATCCCCAAGCATGAATTATCTGCAAATTATCCCAGTCAGGTTCCATGCTGGTCTGTTCAATATAAAACGAATTAATCAATTGCCTTAGCTGCCCCTTCAGTGAACGTGTATTGAAGGTCACAGCAATCTTCCATTCCGGATGCTGTGCGTGGAGATAGGCTGCTTTTAACGCCAACACAATTGTTTTTCCAGAGCCAGCTAGTCCGCGAATTCTTTGAACGCCTTCTACTGTTTCAATTACGGCTCGACCCTGCGCATTGTCAAGGTTCGCAACCGATTCTTCAAGTTGTTGGAGCTTTGCGCCTCGTGACTCAGAATGTTTTACTTCTCTCTTCTTCCGGCCCTTTCTAATCATTGAAACCGATTGCAGTACTGAAACAAGTTTCTCATAGTACTCGGGGTGTTCCCAGTTGAGATCACATATTTGATCGGTTATTGTGTTTTCATTGCATACAGGATAGTCATCGTTTTCAGGCAACGTTACAATGGCTGGGGCAAATGTAATAACACTAATTGAAACCTGCAACTGCCGCTTATATACCAGTTCACGATGACCTTTAAGTCTGGACTCTACTTTGTTGTATGAATCATCCTGATCATCCTGATAATCACCTAGACGTTTCCCTTCGATAAGGTTAAATACAACAAGTCCCTGTTTGGGTGAAATCCACAAAGCATCAATAGGATAAGCACCTTCAACAGTACCGATAATTGGATACCCGATATATAGAATGCCATCAAATTCATCGTGATCGCTAAAATAATTCTTTAAGCGATCACTAGATACTGGCTTATTCGTTGTTCCTGTAATCGTAGTTACCACGGCGATTCCCCATTTCAGAATAGTGCGTTAGAGCCCATAAGTATAAAATACGATTATATTATATCACAGAAATTAGAAATGTGTTAGCTTTTTTGGGGCCTCCTTATGATTTCGAGCGCAGGCTTATCCTAATACTCAGTGAAAAACTCGCAGAGTTTGTCAGCTCCCTTAGGGAGAACAAAACCGAAGCCCTGTCTGTCAACTCTGCAATAGAAAGCAGTTCCTATGTCTATTACCTGTTGTTCTTGAATGGATTAGCTCGAAGAAGCAAAAAACAGTAGAAGTCGTCAATAACAGCATAGCTATACATAGCCGAGAGGTTTTCATTCTGAAAGCCCCTTGGCTATTTTTATGTCAGATTGGAGGTGAAACATATGCCATATATCCCGCCGGAGGTGGTGGCGCGGGCGCGCGAGCTGGACTTGCTGACCTATCTGCGGACTTATGAGCCACAGGAGCTGGTGCATTTCGGCGGCAGCACCTACTGCACCCGTGAGCACGACAGTCTGAAGATTTCCAACGGCAAATGGTGCTGGTTTTCCCGTGGGATCGGCGGCTATTCTGCACTGGACTATCTTATCAAGATCAAAGAGATACCCTTTACGCAGGCAGTCGAAACCATTATGGGGAATCTGTCAGCGGCACCGCCCGCTTTTGCTCCGGCTACGAAACCGCCGAAAGAAAAGGTGCTGCTTCTGCCGCAGGCCAACCGCAGCGCCACCCACGCTGTCGAATACTTGCACCGCAGAGGAATCGATTATGAGCTGATCGATTTCTGCATCCAGACCGGCCGACTTTATGAAAGCTACCCCTATCACAATGTGGTGTTTGTGGGGATGGACGCAGACGGCAAGCCCCGCTATGCCAGCCAGCGAGGGATTGGTTCGGACTTCATCGGGGACGCCAACGGAAGCGACAAGCATTATTCCTTTGGGATCCCTGCGGCAACCGCAAGCGATACGCTCCACCTGTTTGAATCGGCGGTGGATCTGCTGTCCTACGGGACGCTGCAAAAGCTGGACGGCAAGGACTGGCGCAGCGAAAACCTGCTTTCCCTCGCCGGGGTCTACAAGCCAAGGGCGAAAATCGAAGAAAGCAGTCTGCCCGCCGCACTGGTGCGGTATCTTTCCGAGCATCCCCATATCCGCCGTGTGGTGCTGCGGCTTGATAACGACGCCACGGGACGGATCGCCGCAGAAACCATCAAGGCCCTGCTGCCGGGAAAGTATGCGGTCACGGTGGACATTCAACCACCCGCGCAGGGAAAGGACTACAACGACTGCCTTTGTATGCGGCTGGGGCTGCCAATTACCAAGCGCAGAGAAAGGAGCAAAGAACGGTGAATGACTTGATAAGTCCGGGGCAGCGCATCCGGCACTACCGAATGTTGCGGGGCATGACGCAAAAGGCGCTGGGTATCGCCGCAGGCTTTCCGCCCGAAACTGCCGACATCCGTATCGCACAGTATGAGTCCGGCGCAAGAACGTCGAAACACGCTCTGCTCTGTACGCTGGCGGAGGTGTTGGGCGTTTCGCCCTTGGTGCTGGACATCCCCCGCATCAAAAGCCGTGAGGCACTGAACCAACTGCTGCTTGCGCTGGAGGATGAATACGGGCTGACGATCACGATTACGGAAAACAACGAAAGGAGCATTTGCAATGGAAAATGAAAAGAAAATCAAGGTGGTACTGTTGGAACCGGGCAAGCTCGCCCGTGCCGCCGAAATCGATGCTTCCCTTGCCGGGATGCAGAAAACGGTGGGCGGTCTGATCGAGCCGTTCTATCCCTTTGAGGAGCAGGTCTGCATCGTCTGCAATGAGGAAAGCAAGATCAACGGGATGCGCCCGAACCGCAGCGTGAAGAACGACGACGGCGTGATGGTGGATTTCATCTTCGGCCCCGCCTTTATCTGCGACTGCCGGGGTGAAAATCTGGACAGTCTTTCCGACGAGCAGATCGACCGCTACGGCAAGATGTTCCGCTATCCCGAACACCTTGCGCGGGTGAACGACACGCTACTCGGCATCCCGTACCGTCCGCAGCCGGAGCAGGAGCGGTGATGTTATTTCGGTCGGTGGCAAAATGTTCGGCCTATGGGACGAACGCCATGCACTGTACCAGCAAGCATCGCCGTTGTGATACCACAACGGCACTTGTCAGGGGTAGCCCCTGAAGCCCTTTTCGTCCCAGCCCATGCGGAGGGCGATATTTTATACCCGAAAGGAGGTCACAGCTGGTGAACGAACCCATGACCTTTTTGGACTTTTTCAGCGGTGTCGGCGGTTTCCGCAAGGGCTTCGAGCTTTGCAGCATGGTCTGCAAAGGCCACTGCGAGATCGACAAATTCGCAGACCGCAGCTACCGTGCGATCCACGAGGTAAAGGAGGATGAATGGTATGGCGAGGACATCACCAAAACCGAACCCGCCGATCTGCCGAGAGTCAACCTCTGGGCAGGCGGATTCCCGTGTCAGGACATTTCTGTATCTGGCCGGCAACGAGGGCTTGCAGGCAAGCGAAGCTCTCTCTTTTTTGAAATCGTTAGACTCCTCAAAGGCACGCCTGCCGAAGATCGACCCGAATGGCTTGTCCTTGAAAATGTTAAAAATCTGCTCTCCGTTAATCGAGGATGGGACTTTGCGACCGTTCTCCATTCGTTGGCCGAAATCGGCTATCATATCGAATACGGACTGCTTAATTCACGCTTCCACGGCGTTCCGCAAAACCGGGAGCGCATCTACCTTGTCGCTTATCGACATTTTAGAGCCGAGGGTGGACGAAAAGTATTTCCTGTCACCGCAGGCGACGGCAAGGCTCTTATACAACTAATCGGCGGCACGCAGGGCAAGCGGGTCTATGACCCCGCAGGCGTGAGCTGTACGCTGATGAGCGAAGGCGGCGGCTTTGGCGGACGCACGGGGATGTACTTCATCGACCTGTGCAAAAGCGAACCGAGGCTGACCGAACACGCACGCTGCATCAAAGCAAGGTATGACAGCGGCATTACCAACCATAGCGGCGACAAAAGCGGCGTTCTCTGCATGAGCGGCGAGTGCCCGGACCGCACCGAAGAAACAACACTCATTCAGCTAAAGCGAGGTACGCCGAAAATTTTGGAACAGGAGCACACCAAATGCCTGATTGCAGGCTATGACAAGATCGGGGTCAGCAACCGGGGCGAAAGCTCCGGTATTTTTTATGGCTGCCGTGCCGTCCGCACCCCCGACCGGGAAAACAAGCGGCAAAACGGACGGCGCTTCAAGGAGTGTGGCGAACCTGCCTTTTGCCTGAACACGCAGGACAAGCACGGCGTTTATCTCTGCGCCTGCGATTCCTGCGAGTTTGCTTTGCGTATCAAAAATGCTACCGCTGCCGGATATGCGGAAGCGCACTGCGGCGACAGCATCAATCCGGCATTTCTTGACAGCAAGACCCGCCGGGGCCATGTCGGTAAAGGCCATGCACAGACGCTGGACACATCCTGCAATCAAGGCGTGCCGCTCGGCTGCGGCCGCATCCGCAAGCTGACACCTCGTGAGTGCTGGCGGCTGCAAGGCTTTTCGGATGATATGTTTGACCGGGCCGCCGCCGTCAATTCCGACGCCCAGCTTTACAAGCAGGCGGGCAACGGCGTAACGATCCCCGTTGTGTATGCAGTCGGCAAACGGATCGTGGAAATTCAAAACGAATTAGAAAAGGAGAGTCTATGAGAAAACGCAATGTTCACATTCAATTCTGGCTGGACAAAAAGGAAGCCGAGGCGTTTCAGAAGAAGGTCAAAAAGAGCGGACTTTCCCGTGAAGCGTATCTTCGGCACTTGGTAAATGGCCTTGAACCGCAGGACGCACCACCGCCCGACTATTACGCCATGATGCGGGAGCTGCACGGGATCGGCAACAACCTCAATCAGATCGCCGCAAAAGCCCATACCCTGAACGCACTGGATGTGCAGCGGTACGACGAGAACTGCCGCAAGCTGGACGAGGCTATCAAAACGATCACCGCAGCGGTTATTCTGCCCCGTCAGATGAAGTGACGCTTATGGCGACGACATCAATCTGGCGGGTAAAAGGCTGGCTCGGCAAGGTGGTGATCTATGCGGAGAACCCCGAAAAGACCGCAAACCCGAAATTCTACGCCGACCGGGAACTAACCGAACAGGATGGGCAGCAGCTTTCCGATGTAATCCGCTACGCCGTCAATTCGGAGAAAACGCAGGAAACAGGCAGTGAGGACGGCGCACCGCTCCACCGCTTTGTGTCGGGTATCAACTGCTCTCCTGCCACCGCCCGTGATGAAATGCTGGCGGTAAAAAAGCGGTTCGGCAAAGAGGACGGCACGGTGGCCTACCACGGTTATCAGTCCTTTGCCCCCGGCGAGGCCACGCCGGAGCTGGCGCATGAGATCGGCGTAAAGCTGGCGACCCGGCTCTGGGGTGACCGCTATCAGGTAATCGTCGCCACCCACCTTGACAAAGAAAATCATCTGCACAATCACTTTGTCGTCAACACAGTTTCCTTTGCGGACGGCATAAAATACCACCGCACACGCAAGGACTATCACGAAATGCAGACGGTTTCCGACAAGCTTTGCCGGGAATACGGGCTGTCGGTGATCGAACACCCGCAGCAAGGCCGGGGCAAGCAATACGGCGAATGGCGTGCCGAGCAGGAACAGCGCCCCACTTGGCGTGGGCTGATCCGTGCAGACATTGACGAGGCGATACGGCAGTCCATGACCGAGCGGCAGTTTTTTGACGCTCTGCGGAAAAAGGGCTATGCGGTGAAGGTCGGCAAGGATATTTCGGTCAGACCGCCGGGCAAGGAGCGATTCGTGCGCCTGATGCGCAATTTCGGTGAGGACTACTCCCTGAACAGCATCCGCAGGCGCATTTTATCCCAGAGCTGCCCCGAACGGGAAAAGCCGAAACAAACACCGGAGATCCTGCGGGTCAGGCTGATCGGCGGCTTGAAAACCGCCCGGAAACTGACCGGCTTTCGGGCGCTGTATGTTCACTACTGCTATCTGCTGGGCATCTTCCCGAAGAACCGCCCGCAGCAAAGCAGAAAACGGCTGCACTTTTTCTTGCGGGAGGATCTGCTGAAGCTGGATGCTATCACCGCCGAAACAAGGCTGATCGTAGGTCATCGGATCGATACCGCCGAGCAGCTTTTTTGCTACCGTGACGAGGTGAACGGAAAAATCGAAGTTCTGACCGCCGACCGAAAGCAACTCTATAAATTACAGCGGACGGCGGCGGTGAAGTCCGATCCTGAAAAAGTCGCGGAGGTCAAGGCGCAGATCACCGCACTTTCTAAAGAGCTTGCCGCACTGCGGAAGGAGGTGGTTTTATGTAACAGCATTGCCGAGCGTTCCGGCGTGATCCAAGAGAAAATCAAAGCCGTCCGTGAGGACGAGCAACCCGAAAGAAAGGAGAAAACCGACCATGTACAATTCCGGTGACGCAGCGGAGCAAGTCGTGCGGATCAGCTTGGAGGGTACGGAAGTTGCCCTGAAGCTGACCGGCTCGGCGGCAAAGAATATTGCCGCCATGCTCTATGCTGTCTGGAAAAACCGAGATAAGAACAAAACCAAAGGCCACCAGCGGCTTTCTGCCATGCTCAAAAGCGGCAAGGAGCTGAAAGTGTTCACCGTCAGCGAGGAGCATCTGAAACAGTTTGCGACCGAGGCCAAGCGGTACGGTGTTGTCTACTGCGCCCTGCGGGGGAAAGAGCGCTCCGCTGACGGCATGGTAGACATTATGGTGCGTGCCGAAGATGCGTCCAAGATCAACCGCATCGTGGAGCGCTTCAAGCTGGCGACGGTCGATACCGTTTCCATCAAACGGGACATCGAGCAGACCCAAGCGGACAAAGCCGCCCCGTCTGCCCCTGAGCAGGAGAAGCCCAACAAGGCAGCGGACGACCGCCTGCTGGATGACCTGCTGGGCGCACCCATTCAAAAGGAGGAACACGCATCCCCAAACCCTGCGGCGGCAAAGACAGAGAAATCCCGTCCGTCCGCGCCTACCTCCGAGAAGCAAAGCAGAACCGCCGAGGGTACTGCTAAATCCCCCGAAGAACGCCCCTCTGTCCGTGAGGAATTACGGGAAATCCGGGAGAGCAGGCAGAAAGAGGCGGCAGAGCCGGGCATTTCCGAACCCACCCCGGCGAAAGAGCCGAAAAAACAGCCGACCACCACCCACAAACAGCCCTCCCGAAAGAAACCGAAGAAAGCAAAGGAGCGATGACCGATGAGCAATTTTGACGATATTTTTGAATCTGTCCCGCAGACCGACGAATTTGACAAGGAGGCGTGGGCGGCGAAGAAAAAGGCGGAGCGTGACGAGGTTTATGCTCTGGCTGATGCCACCGCCGAGACGATCTGCACAGACGGCAGCAAATTCCGTGATTATCTGGATGTGCAGGCGGCTTTCCGCAACTACTCTGCCACCAACGCCCTGCTGATCCTTGCCACGAAGCCGGACGCCCGCAGACTGGGCGACAAAGATTTCTGGCGGGATCAGGGCGTGTATATCAAGCGGCAGGAATTTGGCCGCCCCATCAAGATTGTCGAGTCCAACGGCGAGTACACCCGTGACGATGGCAGCATCGGCGTGTCCTACAACATCAAGCGGGTCTATGACATTTCGCAGACCACTGCCTGGACGAGAACGCCGCAGGCGGTTTCCCATGACGCACGGGCGCTGCTGAATGCCCTGATCTACAAGCGTCCTACGCCGGTGCAGTCCGTGGATGAGCTGCCGAATGGCATCGATGCCGTGTATGACCGTGAGCAGAACGCCGTTTTTGTCCGCCGTGGCTTGTCGGCAAACGACCTTTTCTGCGGTCTGTCCAAAGCGCTGGCGCAGGCGGAGCTTGCCCGGACCGGCGAGGAATACACCGAAGAAAATACCGGTTTCAAGGCGCAGTGCGTTTCCTATATCCTTGGCAAAGAGTTCGGTGTGGAGGTGAGCGGCTATGCCTTTGAAACGCCTGCCGACTTTTTGCGTACCGATGACCCGCAGACGATCCGTGCTGAGCTGACCGACATCCGGGACACCGCCTATGATATTTCCGCAAGGATGATGCGGTCGCTGGAACAGAGCAAAGCACCCCGCTTAAGCGAACAGGAGCGATGAATATGGGGAAACAGGAAAAACGGGTATTGACTCTTGACCGCTATGAGCACGGCGTTGTGGTCAATGCCCTCAATGAAATGCGGAATGATCTGCTGGAGGAAGAACGCCCCACCGACATTGTTGACGAAGTTCTTTTGAAGGTGATCGATGCCCCCGCAAAGAAGGTAAGGTGCCGAAACGATGAAGCGAGAGAATAACCCTCTTGTCCTCTGCCTGTTCGGTATTCTCCCCGTGGTGTGGCTGGGGCTGTTGCTCGCCCCTGCCGCCCACGGCGGTCTGCCGGAGATCGTCGCCCGGTTTCCCGCGGTGATGAACGACCCGTTTCACATCGAGCTTTGCGGGGACAGTCTGAAAACTGTCCTCGTTCTGCTCTGCGCTTACGGGCTTGCGGTGAGTGTCATTCTATCGTCCCGCCGCAATTACCGCCGTGGCGAGGAACACGGTTCGGCCAAGTGGGGCTCGGCTCGAACCGTCAACCGAAAATACCGGGCAGCCGAGCCGGAGGAAAACAAGATCTTCACGCAGAATGTCCGTATGGGACTGGACGGGCGAAAGCACCGCCGCAACCTCAATACAGTCGTTGTCGGCGGCAGCGGCGCAGGCAAAACGAGATTTTACGCCAAACCGAATCTGTGCCAGGCCAACACGAGCTTTACCGTTCTCGACCCGAAAGGCGAGCTGCTGCGCAGTACGGGGCATCTGCTGCGACAAAAGGGCTATGAGGTACGGGTGCTGGATCTTCTGAACATGGAAAAAAGCCACTGCTACAACCCGTTTGTGTACCTGCGGGATGACAACGATGTGCAGCGGCTCGTGACCAATCTGTTCAAAAGCACCACGCCGAAAGGCAGTCAGTCCAACGATCCATTTTGGGACACCGCCGCATCTATGCTCCTGCTGGCGCTCATTTTCTATCTGAAATATGAAGCGCCGCCCGACGAGCAGAATTTCCCGATGGTCATGGAGATGCTGCGTGCGGCGGATGTGCGGGAGGACTGCGACGAATACACTTCGCCGCTGGACGAGCTGTTTGAGCGGCTGGAAATGCGGGAGCCCGACCATATCGCTGTGAAATATTACAAGGACTATCATTCCGGCAGCGCCAAAACGCTGAAATCCATTCAGATCACGCTGGCGGCGAGGCTCGAAAAATTCAATCTGTCCTCGCTGGCGGCGCTGACCGCTACGGACGAGCTGGATCTGCCGTCCCTCGGTGAAAAGAAAGTAGCGCTCTTTGCCCTGATCCCCGACAATGACACCAGCTTTAACTTTTTGGTTAGCATCCTGTACACCCAGCTTTTTCAGCAGCTATTCTATCTGGCCGACCACAAATACGGCGGCAGTCTGCCCGTTCCCGTCCACTTCTTGATGGATGAGTTCAGCAATGTCAGCTTGCCGGAGGATTTCTCCAAGATCCTTGCGGTCATGCGCTCCCGCAATGTGTATGTGTCGATCATTCTGCAAAATGTAGCGGCACTCAAAGCGCTGTTTGAAAAGGAATGGGAGTCGATCCTCGGCAACTGCGATGAGTTCCTTTATCTCGGCGGCAACGAAACTTCGACCCACAAGCTGATCTCGGAATCCTATCTCGGCAAATCCACTATCGACACCAACACCTACGGAAAATCATCCGGGCGTAACGGCAATTACAGCACGAACTATCAGATCAGCGGCAGAGATCTTCTGACACCGGACGAGGTGCGTATGCTGGACAACCGTTACGCCCTTTTGTTTATCCGTGGTGAGCGCCCAGTGATGGACGAAAAATACGACATTCTGAAACACCCGAACATTGCGCTGACCGAGGACGGCGGCGCAGCACCCTATGAACACGGCGGGACGGAAAATGCCGTTGCGACGCTCTCGTTTGCAGGTGCTGCCGCCGAAACGCTGTTTGAATTCAATGAACCCATACCCGATTATGAGCTTCTTTCCGATGAGGATATAGAGGCTCTTTTTTAATTCAATTCAAGGAGGATGAACCTATGAAGAACACCAAAAAGGCCTCAAACAAGCTGCCCGTGCCCGGCAAGGTCAGAAAGGGCGTTCGTTTCTACTGCGCCGCTGTGCTGTCAGTCGCTCTTGTGCTCGGCTGCTCCGTCCCGGCCTTTGCCGCCAATGACCCAATCGCCGTCGTGAACAACCTGAGCGATTTCATTTTCGGTCTGATCCGTGCGATCGGGCTGATCCTGCTCGGCTGGGGCATCGTGCAGGTGGGACTTTCGTTCCAGTCCCACGACCCCAGCCAGCGCAGCAACGGCTTTCTCACCCTTGCGGGCGGCATCGTCATCACCTTTGCCAAAGAAATTCTCAACCTAATCACGGGCTGAAAGGAGGCCGCAAATGGAAAAGTGCAAGTGTTATATCCACTCTCTGAAACAGGGAGAAACCCATGTGCTTGGTGAGGCGACGATCCTCAAACGCATCGGGGACAACGACTACCTTGCCGAATACAACGATGTGAAGTGCCACGCCATATTCAATCCCTTTGCCGGGCGCTACTTTGTAGACGATGTGTACGGCGTGATCCGCAGTTCGCCCGACCGGGACAGCAGATAAATGATACGGCGCACGGGGCAGGTCACTTCGGCCTGCCCCTATTTGCCGGAAAGGAGGAAGCTGTGAAGAAATACAGCATTATTTACGCCGATCCGCCTTGGCGGTACAAGGTCTACTCTAAAAAGGGGCTTGGGCGCTCCGCCGAATCCCACTACCCGACAATGGAACTGGAAGATATACGGGCGCTGCCGGTCGGCATGCTGGCCGCTGATGACTGCGTACTGTTTCTATGGACAACGATCCCGCTGCTGCATGACTGCTTTTCGGTCATGCGTGCATGGGGCTTTTCATATAAGACGGTGGCTTTCGTGTGGATCAAGCAGAACCGAAAGTCCGACAGCCTGTTTTGGGGCATGGGACACTGGACAAGAGCCAATGCGGAGTTCTGTATGCTCGCCACCAAAGGCCACCCGAAACGCCGCTCGGCCGGGGTGCATCAAGTCATCCTCTCCCACATCGAGGAACACAGCAAGAAGCCGGAAGAAGCAAGGCGGCGCATCGTCGAACTGATGGGTGATCTGCCCCGCATTGAGCTGTTCGCCCGTCAAAAAGCCGACGGCTGGGATGTTTGGGGCAACGAGGTTGCCTGCGATATTGCGTTGACGGGAGGTGAGCCGAATGTCGGATAACTGGATCGTACAGAATTTGGAGAATGCACTTGAAACTTGGAATGAAAAGCTTGCGGAGATATGGCAGCTCATTACGCAGTCGCCGGAGCAGTTCAAGGGCGGAACAATCTGGAATGTGATCGTCGGCATCCACGGTGCGGTGCAGGCTATCGGGCTTGCGCTGCTCGTTTTATTCTTTGTGGTGGGCGTGATGAAAACCTGCGGCAGCTTTGCGGAACTGAAGCGGCCTGAGCACGCCCTGAAAGTGTTTATCCGCTTCGTCCTCGCCAAAGCCGCCGTCACATACGGCTTGGAGCTGATGATCGCCCTGTTCAATATCGTGCAGGGGCTGATCTCCACCATCATGAACGCCGCAGGCTTCGGCACAGCGCAGGAAACCGTGCTGCCCGCCGAGATCGTAACCGCCGTGGAGGACTGCGGCTTTTTTGAAAGCATCCCATTGTGGGCAGTGACCTTGATCGGCGGGCTGTTTATCACGGTCTTGTCGTTTATCATGATTATGACCGTATACGGCAGGTTTTTCAAACTTTATCTCTATACGGCTATTGCGCCGGTCCCGCTCTCGGCCTTTGCGGGTGAGCCGTCACAGAACATCGGCAAGAGCTTCATCAAGAGTTATGCCGCCGTCTGCTTGGAAGGTGCGATCATCGTTCTGGCCTGCATTATCTTCTCTCTGTTTGCATCCAGTCCGCCCGTTGTCGATCCTGACGCTGCGGCGGTCACGCAGGTGTGGTCGTATGTGGGCGAGCTGATCTTCAATATGCTGGTGCTCGTCGGCGCTGTCAAAATGGCAGACCGTGTTGTGCGTGAAATGATGGGACTGTAAAGGAGGAAGAAATTTGGAAGTGAAAATTAATCGGGAGATCCGCAACTATACGGAATCCATGTTTTTCGGGCTGTCCATGCGGCAGTTCGTTTTTTCTGTCTTGGCGATCCTCGTTGCCGTGGGGCTGTACTTTCTGCTGAAACCCCACTTCGGGACGGAAACTGTCAGTTGGATGTGTATTCTCGGTGCCGCACCCTTTGCGGCGCTGGGCTTTATCACTTATCACGGCATGACCGCCGAGCAATTTCTCAGGGCGTGGCTGCGCTCGGAGCTGTTAGAGCCGAAAGAGCTTCGCTTTGAGGCATCGAACCTCTACTACGAAGCGCTCAAAGGCAAATTGGAGGGAGGAAAATCATGATCAAAACGCTGAAAAACCTGCTGAAACAGGACAAGGAGCGGTACACCGTGCCCCGCAAGGTGCAGGATGTGATCCCCGTCCGCCGTATCTGGAAGGACGGCATTTTTCAGGTGGGCAGCCGCTTTTCCAAGACCTATCAGTTCACCGACATCAACTACCTCGTGGCAAGCCGTGAGGACAAGGAGCAGATGTTTCTTGCCTATTCGGAGCTGCTGAACAGTCTGGATTCCGGGGCGACGACAAAGATCACCATCAACAATCGCAGGCTGAACCGGGCAAATTTCGAGCAGTCGATCTTGATGCCCATGCGGGGCGATGCCTGCGATGTGTACCGCCGGGAATACAATCAAATGCTGCTGGACAAGGCTACCGGCACCAACGGCATCATTCAGGAAAAATATATCACGGTGTCGGTCTGCAAAAAGGACATTGAAGAAGCCCGCACCTACTTTGCCCGGATCGGCGCTGACTTGATTGCCCATTTTGCCGCCCTCGGCTCCAAGTGTACCGAGCTGGATGCCGCCGAAAAGCTGCGGGTGCTCCACGACTTCTACCGTCAGGGTGAAGAAGCGGCGTTTCACTTCGACCCACAGGACATGATGCGTAAGGGACACGATTTCAAGGACTATATCTGCCCTAACTCGATGGAGAAAAGCAGCGACTGTTTGAAGCTGGGCGAGAAATACTGCCGGGTCTTGTTTTTGAAGGACTACGCCTCGTATATCAAAGACAGCATGGTCACAGAGCTGACCGATTTCAACCGGAATATGATGCTGTCGATCGATGTTGTGCCGATCCCCACCGACGAGGCCGTGCGGGAGGTGGAGAACCGTCTGCTCGGTATCGAAACCAACATTACCAACTGGCAGCGCAGGCAGAACGCCAACAACAATTTCTCCGCTGTCGTCCCCTATGATATGGAGCTCCAACGCAAGGAGAGCAAGGAATTTCTGGACGACCTGACCACGAGGGATCAACGGATGATGCTGGCGGTCATTACGATGGTCATTACCGCCGACGACAAAAAGCAGCTCGACAGCGACACCGAAACGGTGCTTGCCGTGGCACGAAAGCATATGTGCCAGCTTGCCGTTCTGAAATTCCAGCAGTTCGACGGGCTGAACACTGTCCTCCCCATCGGCACACGAAGGATCAATGCGTTTCGCACCCTCACCACTGAGAGCCTTGCGGTGTTCATGCCCTTTAAGGTGCAGGAGGTACAGGACAAGGGCGGCATTTACTTCGGAGAAAACGCCATCTCCCACAACCTCATTATGTGCAACAAGGCCAATCTTCTGAACCAGTCGGCGTTCCTGCTGGGTGTGCCCGGTTCGGGCAAATCGTTCAGCGCCAAGGAGTTGATCGCTTTTCTCATTCTCGACACCGCCGATGATGTGCTGGTCTGCGATCCGGAAAACGAATTTGGTGCGCTGGCGGCGGCTCTGGGCAAGGAAACGGCGACTGTCATTCATATGGCGGCAGGCGGCAAAGACCGCTTGAACGCCATGTATATGGTGGACGGCTACGGCGAGAACAACCCCATCGTGGAGAAATCGCAGTTCATCATGTCCCTTGTGGAGCAGATCGACAAGGCTGGTGTCGGCCCGCAGCAGAAATCCATCATCGACCGCTGCACGGCGCTGGTGTATCAGGACGCCGAGCGGACGGGTAAGCCCGCTACGCTCTGTGACCTGCGAAACAAGCTGTTGGAACAGCCCGAAGAAAAGGCAAAGGAGATCGCCTTGTCGCTGGAGCTGTTCACCACCGGCTCACTGGATATTTTCGGCCACGAAAGCACCGTCGATCTCGACAAGCGAATCGTCGTATTTGATATTCACGGCCTTGGCGAACAGCTGAAGCCGACGGGACTGCTGGTGATCACTGACACCATTCTCAACCGTGTCACCCTTAACTGGAAGAAGGGCAAGCGCACCCACATCTTCATCGACGAATTTCATGTCGTTTTTGAAAATGAGCAGAGCGGCATTTTCTTCAACTCTGCATGGCGGCAGTTCCGTAAGCGCAACGGCTATCCCACCGCCATCACGCAGAATGTGGAATACCTGCTGGATTCCGTGCAGGCGAGCACCATGCTCTCCAACTCCGAGTTCGTGGTTATGCTCAATCAGGCGTTTTCCGACCGTGCCAAGCTCTCGAAGCTCCTGAACATCTCCGACGAGCAAATGAGCTATGTCACCAACGCCGACGCAGGCTGCGGGCTGATCAAATACGGCTCGGCGCTGGTGCCGTTTATCAACCGTTTTCCCAAAGATACCGAGCTTTACCGCTTGATGACGACGCGCCCCGGCGAGGGTGTGTTCGGCAGCGGAAACGCATCTTAAAGGAGGACATATATGAAAAGCAAATATCTGATGATCGGGGCGGCCGTATGTGCCGCCCTTTTCCTTTTCTCCGGCATCATGCTCTGTCGGCAGTATGCGGACGGAAAACAGGCCACCAAAGCCTTTGAACAGGTCGCCGCACTGGTGGAAACCAAGCCGTTGCCGGAGCTGACGGCATTTGAAAAGTACCGGGCAGTGCAGGAGCAGAACAGTGACTTTGTGGGCTGGCTCTCCGTTCCCGGCACAAACATCGACTATCCCGTGATGCAGACCGTGGACGAGCCGAATTTCTATCTGAAACGGGGCTTTGACAAACAGTACAGCGATTACGGCGTGCCCTATGTACAGGAAAACTGCGACATTGCGCTGTCCGACAACTGCGTGATCTACGGCCATCACATGAACAATGGGACGATGTTTGCCGATCTCTGCAAGTATGAAAGCAAGGATTTTTATAGAGAGCACAAAATCATCCGCTTTGATACGCTATCTGGCTTTGGCGAATATGAGATTATGGCAGTGTTCAAGACCGTTACCTATTCCGAGCAGGGTTTCAAGTATTACCACTTCACCCGTGCGGAGTCGGCGGAGGACTTTGATGATTATATCGCCCAATGCAAGGCACTTTCTCTTTATGACACCGGCGTTACGGCGGAATACGGCGATAAGCTGATCACGCTCTCTACCTGCGAATACAGCCGCAAAAATGGGCGCATAGTCGTTGTTGCCAAGCGGATCGCCGTACCCTCTACGGAGGTGGACAGCGATGCATGATATTAAAACACGAGATGTTGTTAAAGGCACGATAAAAGCGATAGACAAATCGGCGGTAGCCGCTGAGCGGATGAAGGATGCCTATGTCCGCACCAAGGACAAGGCGGAGCACGGCATTTTTGCGGCGGAATCCTCTCCCGAAGAATACGCCGCCGACCGCACTTTGACTGGAACGGAAACGGCGGCGCACGAAGCTGTTCATGGGCTGGATAAGGCCGGCCGCAAGGGTGTAAAGGTCACCAAGCAAAACATCTCCAAGGCAAAAGAGCACTTTCAGCTGAGAAAGGCGGATTTACCAAAGAAGCCGGTGCATAACACCATCAAAGCAAATAGCCGCAATAGGCAGGCGTTTGCTAGTTCCACTAGGAAGACGGCTGTCAAGGCTACTACCGCTGTTAAAGCCGCAATTGCCAAAGCGAAGGCCTTAGCCGCAGCTATCGCCGCCGGTGGATGGGTCTCTGTCACCGTCATCATCGTAGTCTGCCTGATCGGGCTGATCGTTGGCTCTTGTTTCGGCATCTTCTTCTCCGGCGAGGACAGCGGCACGGGACAGACTATGCGGCAGGCCGTGCAGGAGATCAATGCCGACTATCAGTCGCAGATCGATACCGCAAGGGCAAATCTCACCTATGATGAGCTGGAGATGTCCGGCTCCCGTGCCGTCTGGCCGGAGGTGCTGGCCGTGTATGCGGTGAAAACCACCACCGACCCCAACGATCCGCAGGAGGTCGCCACGATGGACGATGCCAAGAAAGCCATCCTCAAAGATATTTTCTGGCAGATGAATGAAATATCTTCTCACATTGAGAGAAAGCCTGGAAAGATTATCACCGAAACCGATGACGGCCACGGGAACATTGTAGAAACCGTTACAACGGTCACACACACCTACCTTTATATTACGGTCAGCCACAAGACCGCCGAAGAAATGGCAGACCGTTTCAACTTCAACGCCGATCAGCGGCAGCAGCTCTCTGAATTGCTTGCCGAGGAAAATCGCAGTATGTGGTCAGCCGTCCTTTACGGCATTTACTCCGGGGACGATGCTATCGTCACGGTGGCCTTGTCGCAGATCGGCAATGTGGGCGGTCAGCCCTATTGGTCATGGTATGGATTTAACTCCCGTGTGGAGTGGTGCGCCTGCTTTGTATCTTGGTGTGCGAATGAGTGCGGCTATATCGACAGCGGCGTTATTCCGAAGTTCGCAGGCTGTGTCAATGGGGTGCAGTGGTTCAAGGACCGTGGACAATGGCAGGATGGCAGCTTTGAGCCGTCTGCCGGTCAGATCATTTTCTTCGATTGGGACAACAAGGGCTCATCCGGTCCGCAGGACGGGCAGTCCGATCATGTCGGCATCGTGGAGAAATGCGAAAACGGCATTGTCTACACCATCGAGGGCAATGCCGGCGACAGCTGCCGACAGCGCCAATATCCGGTGGGATACTACGAAATTTTAGGCTACGGTATTCCAGAATAGATAAGAAAGAGCACGAAAAACCATATATGATGGCATTTGTTCATTTTTCTTGGCGCGAACGCAACCCCACCAAGAGAAACAAAACGCGGGCGGTGCTGTTGCACCGCCCGCTTGCTATGTAGAATTACCCTGATTGTTGTGAACAGCCATCCATGTACTGGTGGATGCGTGCTGCATCTTTCTTACATTTCGCCTTGCTGCCATAAGTCAGTGCAACGACCCACGGCTGTCCAGCATCTGTTTCAAACGACTGCCGGTAATTCACGGTTTGGCCTGTCTCAATCTGCTGACCGTTTATGTCCTGATCGGAAAAGCAAAGTATCGTCTCCTGAATCCAATGATAGCTATAGACGTCTCCTTCCGCACAAATACATATGTGAATTTGCTTGCTCCATGGTACAAATACAGGTTCCGAACGCTTGGGGTCTACAACCGCAAATCCCTGCTGGCTGACTACAATTTTGGTTCTGTATCCAGCCGATCTAACTATACTAAACACTGTTACAGCATAAACAAGAACAACTACGGCTGAAGATACACACAAAAAGATTAACGAATTCTTTGATGGGCACTCCCCATCTTCAAATGTAAGATAGGCGAATAGCCCAACACAAAGGATAACTGATATAATTCCACCGCTAATTACACCTCTTTTATAAGGCTGAAAAATCAACTCTTTCATAAAGTCACCTCCAAAACTTGCTTATTAGCCCGAAAGTGAAGAAAAACAGTTGACGTGTCGAATGAACTACAGCCTTTGCCATTCGACTGCTAGTGCTCTTTAATAAGCGATCAGTCCCAGCAGTAACAGCAGAATTTATACTTGCTTTCGAAGCCGTAATTGCAGTTTTTGTGTAATTAACACGTTTATTGGTTTTTATTTGACTCCTTACTTCAACCGTGGTTGGTATTACGACATCTTTAAAAGCGGTAAATGCAACTTTGCCCAACTTGCTTGTTATTCGAGCCGGTATGCCAAGGCTTGATACAGCGCCCAAAGCTCCTTCCATTGCAACGCTGCCCCAATTAATATCAGCGAATTTCGTGCCTGTCATCAGTTGGCCTAAAACTTCAAGGCCTGCGCCGATTACAGCACCCGCAATGACATTCCATATCTCTCCGTCCGCATCAACCCGCATGATCGGGTTATTCTCGCAATATGCGAACATATTGGCGCTGAGGAAGCCGTTGGCATCGGTGGTGGCGAAGGTGTCGGCGTTGATGAACCGGCAGTTGGCAAAGTCGTAGTACCGGCTCTGGAGGTAGTAAAGGCGCGTCTCACGGTCGTAATAATAACCACGGTAACGCAAGGGGTTGATGTGCCCGATGAAGGTGGCATCCGTGGTCTTTTTGCCGTCAGCACCATGCACGGAGTAGTTGCCCCACGCGCCGTAGTTGTAGGACGCGGCGAGCGTACCGTCCGCGTTCAGCAGCGCAATGACATCGCCCTGCGCGTTGAGGACGTAGTAGTAGAGCTCCGTTGTCTGGCCATGCTTGTAGATCATGGCGAACGGCTGGTTGCCGTCGTCATAGACAAACTCGAGAGACTTGCTGCCCCAAGTCTGCCGCATGACCTTGCCGGAGAGCGTGGTGTAGTTGTACGTCGTGCCGTTGACCGTTTTACTGGTGCGGACGCCGGACATGTCGTAAGTATAGGAGACCTGCTTGCCGTCGACCGTCGCGGATGCGAGCTGACGGCCCTTCGTCCACGTGAAGGTATAGTCCTTGCCGTTGTAATATGTAACCGGGTTGCCGGAGGTCGGGAGGTCGCTCGTCTGCGACTGCCCCTCATACAGGACGTCCTTGGTCGTGCCGTTCGCCGTCACGCTCGTGAGCAGATCGGGCCACGAGGGGTTGGTGTAGCCAAAGGACTTCGTGACCGTGCCGTCCTTCGTAATACTGCGGATGTTGCCCGCCGTGTCGTAGGCATAGAGGAAAGTCGTGCCGCTGCCGTTTTTCTCAGACACCAGCTGGCCCTGCGCGTCGTAGCCATACTCCTTCAATGTGGCCGCCTTGGGCACCTTCGTGCCTGCGGTCACGATCTTGGTGATGTTGCCGGAGTCATCGTAGGTATAGGTGAAGCTGCGGCTGTTCGAGCCGAACGTGTAGCCCGTGCTCGCCAGACGCGTGCCCATCCAGTTGCAGCCACTGTCAGCCGCGATGCGGTCATAGGTATAGCTGCGGTCATAGACCTTAGTCTGCTTCCCGTTCTGGTTGGGCCCCGTGACGCTCTTGGACTTCAGCTGGCGGAGGTCATTGTATTTGTATTCGGACGTGATGGCGCTCCGGCCCGGAATCGTGGTCGTGATGGCGCTGATCGTGCCGTCGACCTGTTTGCCGTCACTATTCTGGCCGGTGTAGGTATACTGCTGCCGGTACAGGCCCGTGCCGAACTGCCACGTCTGCGACGTCATGCGGTTGGCGTTGTCGTACATGTGCTGCGTGAGCTGAATGAGCGCGCCGTCGGCCGTCGACTGGCGCGAATGGATGAGGCGGCCGAGGCTGTCGTACTGGTAGCTGTACTGCTCCGTGATCTTGCCGTCGCTGCCCGTGGCGTACTGCCGCGTGAGGGCGTTGTCGCTGCTGTAGTCGTAGTGGTACGTAGCAACATTTTTCCGCTCATGCGTCGTCCTGTCGACGTCATTATACGCGGCGGTGCGCTGCCTGTCAAACGCGTCATAGGTGTAGCTGACACTGTCGCCGTTGCCGTAGGCCATTTTCGCCAGACGGCCGTTATAGACGTTGCCCTCATATTCGTAGGTCGCAAGGTCGATGGGCGTGGTGTACCCCTCTCGCTCCGCGCTCGAGGCGCAGACCTGCACACGCGTCATGTTGCCGAAGGTGTCATAGCCCAGCAGGTAGTGCTGCCAGAAGGGGTTAACGTTCTGCCCGTCGGCATCCGCCGCCTGCGGGAACGCCTTGCGGATGAGGTCGGTCAGCTGGGCGCGGGTGTAGACATAGTCGATCGAGGCCGTACCACCAATGTAGGTAAAGGCAGTGCGGTCGCTGCCTGCATAGTACCGGTACTCCTGCTGTGTGCCGTTGGCCGCCGTGGTCCTGAGCAGGTGCGCGGTCGCACTGTCGTACCCGTACTCCGTCGTGACGCCGTTGGCGTCCGTGGACTGCGTGCGGAAGCGGCGCGTGCTGTCGTAGGTGTTGGCGGACTTGAGGTAGTCTCCGCTGTACCCCTTGCGCGTCATGTTCAGCGTGACGCTGCCGGAGGTGTTGTGGTAGGTGTAGTTCGTCAGCCCGGCCAACTCGTCGGACTGCAGGTTGTTGCTTGCGTCGTACCCCAGCGTGTGCTTGGCGCCGCTGGGCGTGGTGTAGCTCTTGAGGCGCTGGGAGTCGGCGAAGAACTCGCTGGCCGTCTTGGCGTTGCCGTCCGTCGCCGCGATGGGGTTGCCCTTGCTGTCATAGCTGTAGGTCTCCGCCGGTTCGAGCACAAGGCTGATGTTCGTGAAGTACGCGTAGTTGGCATTGTAGTCGTAGGCGCAGTAGACCGTGATGTCTTGGATCATCAGGCCGCGCTGCTTCGGGATGATGATGCCCGACGCGTACTGCCAGTCCGTGAAGTCGTCATTGAAGCTCACGTACTGCTTTTCAGTCTCGCCGTTGGCGTACTTGATCTCGGCAATGAGGCCGAAATACCGCTCGTAGCCGGTGGACGGCTTCGGTGAGGTGCCGCCAACGGAGTTGGCCTTACCCCAGCCGGAGAGCAAGAACGTCGCCGAGCCGGCGTAGTAGTTGATGGGCACAACCTGGCTCGTGCGCGTGCCGCCATCGGTGCCGCCCTCCGCGTGCATGGACACGCCCTTGCCCACGCCGAGTGGGTGCTCATCGCTCTTCGTGTAGCGGTTGGCCGTCCAGAAGTCCGGCGCGCCGCTGGCGAAGGTGCCGTTTTGCACCAGGTTCGCGTTCGATGCCGCCGCGTGCGCCTCGAGCTGCATGTCGTCGCAGTAAGCGACGCCGTCCGCCGCATCTTGCACGACCGCGAGGCTGTACGTGCCGGACGCGTCCGGCGTGAACGTGACGCTGATCTTCTCCCAGCCGGCGTCCACCTCGGGGACCGTGTTGTAATTGACGAGCTCGCTCTTCCACGGCGACTGCTGCACACCGGCGAGGCTGCCGCGCTGCGCCGCCGTCAGGACGGCCAGATAGACGCCGCCGCCGGACTGGCACGCCGTTATGTCGCGCGTGTTGACGTAACCTGAGAAGGTGTACGTCGTGCCCGCCTGCAGCGCGACCTCGTGGTACATGCCGCTGCCGCTGGCCGCAGTCTTGAGCGAGGCGTAGCCGATACGCGACCTGCTTTTCGCGATGATGCCGGCGGATGCGTTCTGGCTGAAGGGCAGGGGCACCCAGCCGTCGGACACATTGTTCGTGCACTGCTCCAGCCCCGCGTTCGGCAGCAGGTTCAGCGCCACCGTGCCCATGGCCGCCGCGCCGGTCAGGCGGTTGTTCGTCTTGCTGGTGCCGCTGTTGTTTGTGTAGCTGGCGGCGCTGGCACCGATGATCTCTGAGTAGTCCGTGTTGCTGTCATAGGTGCAGATCGTCTTACCGAAATGGTCGAGCACGCAGGTCATCACCGTGTCGTCGGCATTGCCCGCCGTGTGGTCCGGGCCGTAGAAGCGGTACGACGTTTGGTGGACACCGTTGCGGTAGGCGTGAAATGCATTGCCAACCTGCTTTGTCCCCGCCGAGGTTTTGGCAAATTCCTGCACGCGGAACGTGGACATGACGCCGAGATTGTAGGTATAGGTAATGTCCAGACCGTACTTGCTCTCGGCATCATACAGCGTCGACAGGCGGCCGCCGCTGCCGTTATACGCGTAGGACACGGAGGTATCGTCCGCATAGGTCACCTGCGTCAGGTGACCGCCGGAGTCGTAGCTGTAGTTCGTGCTGCGACCGGCATAGTCCGTCACGCTGGAGAGCCGGTCGCCGCTGTAGGTCAGGTTTGCGACCGTCTGGTTTACGCCACCGTGAATATCCATAATGATCTGCACGAGCCGGTTGCTGGCAGAACCCTTGACCGGCTTCCACGCGCTGCCGCCGCTGCTGTACGCTGCGTTGTAGGCGAAATAGATCGTGTTGCTGTTGTTGTCCGTGACGGAGATCAGGTAGCCGTTGTGGAACACCCACGTGTGGTACTTGTCCATGTCCGTCATGGTATAGATCGTATTGCCGCCGCTGGTGGACTTGACGATCTTCAGGCCGAGGCCGTCCTCGTCCTCATACGTGTTGGTCGCCGTCTTGCTGAAGTAATGCTCGGTGCCGTCCTCGTCGTTGTAGACCAGATACGTCTCGTCGCCGACCTTGCACTCCACCACCGTCTGCTGCGCGGAGAGCTTCCAGCCAACGCCGACCTGCATAGACGTGTAGTCGCAGGTGTGCAGGCCGCCCGCCTCGTTATGGGAGAATTCGATGTCGGAGGCGGCGCTGTTGTAGATATGGCGCAGCGCATAGGACACCGGCTCCAGAGAGAGGGAGACATCCGCGCGCTCGAGCGTAAATTGGTTCGTAAAATTATGGATAGAGAGATCTCCGGCTTTTCCCGCCGATGCCTCCTGATAGGTATAGTAGCTCTCCAGCCCGACCGGGTTGCGGTAGTACACCGCGAAATATGGGCTGTAGTCGTGGTATCCGCTGCCGATCAGGTTCGCCACGCGGTAATTCTCATAACCATCAATTGCCTTGAGGAGTACGCCGCGCCCGCCGCTCGTGTCGCCTTCGTTCTGCTTCTGATACCACGCCATGACCGTGCGCGTAATGTCCCATGTAGCATATTTGTTCAGTGTGCTCTTGCTGAGCTTCTGGAAATCCAGCACCTCGTCGCTGACCGGCGTCGAGCTGGAATGCACCGCGTTCCAAGTCAGGGCAGATACATTGCTGACCTCTGCGGGCCACTCGTGCGCCTCGACCGTCAGACTTCTATCCGGTGCTGAGCCGCCCACGCCGTTGGACGTGAAGAATCCGGCATGGCAGATGGCCAGCTGTGCGCTGACCGGAACGCAGTTGCGCGGCAGCTCCGGCAGATTCGCAAACTGGATATAGATCTCACAGGCATCGTATCCGTTGTCTGCCCGGTATCCGACAAACTGGTCCGCCGCGTTGGGCGCAACAGACCCCGGCCATGCCGACCGGATGAACGTCGTCAGAACGTTGCCCTTGTTGTGCAGCAGGATCGTCGGGTCGAGCGTCACGGGGTAGGCACGCTCCGGCGCGTTCATCCACTCCGGGTCCGCCTCCACGGTCAGCAGATAACCGCCCGAGACGCGCTCGAGCTTGTAGGCGGCGTCCTCCAGTGACGTTGCGCCGTCGGCATCCGCCAGATACGGCGCCGGGATCTCGTAGACCGGCTCGCCGTCGGCACCGCGCAGCAGCACGGAGCCGTCGGCCTCAAGCGTCGGCGTCAGGCTCTGCAGGTTCAGCACAAACGAGTAGGCATACTGTTCCTGCGGCTTCTCGATGATGATGCTCTCTTTTACGTTATATCCATAGTTCTGGTACAGCAGGCTGACACCGTCCATCACGTTGTCGAACGCAACGCTGGAGCGGATTTTCTGCGGCTGGATCTTGTCTTTCTCCGCCAGCTTGCTGAAGGTGCGCATTTTGGCCCCCGGGTTTTCCATCCTGGCCGCCGCCGTGGACGTGACCAGCGTATACGCCGCGTCGTCCAGCAGCGGCAGCTCCTCTGCCGTCTCCTGCTGCGGCGCATCCGTCTCCGCCGCGGCTTCCGCGGGTGCCCGCTGAAGGTCTGCCTCCGTCTGCTCCGCCTCCTGCGGCTGGTCGGCGGTCTCCGGTGCCGCTGTTTCTTCGGGGGCTGCCGTTTCCTCCGCTGCCGGAACGTCCGGCGCGACCGCCACAACGTCGCGGCTGCTGCGCCGCGCCAGCGACATCGACACGCTCTGCCCCTGATACGCCGTCTCGAACAGGAAGCCGCTGTCGAGCGACGCGGCAAATTTCCGCGTCATGTCTCCCGCCTGGGCAACATACTGCTGACCGGTTTTCTGCAGCGTGTTGTCGATCTCCTCCCAGGACCCGTCCGCCGTCTGGTAGTGCACTGCCGTCTCGTACTCTACCAGCATGTAGGCACCGTCCTGCAGCCGGAAATGCTTGACGGATTCCTCGCGCAGCGCGTCCTCCTCGCCGACGATCTGCGCATCGTCGTCCTTCATGGACACCGTTTCGCTGTCTGTACTGATGTCCAGATCGTTTGTTTCGTCGCCGACACCGAATGCCACCATTGGCAGCAGCTGCACCAGCAGCGTCAGCACCAGAATGAGGGATATGCTCTTCTTTACGCCTTCTTTCATGGTTCTTTACCCCACAAAGTAAAATTTTGTACGTTTCTGTAAAAAAATGAAACAGATTGATGTAATTATGACAAACCCGTTTTCCTCTGTCAATACTGTTTTTATATTTTCGATAGAATTTATTAGAAAATATAATCGTAAAAGATGACCATGAAAAAACGTTCTCCTTCTCTCCGCTATGATGTTCGCATGTTTTTTGTTTTGGGGCTTGACTTTTGTTAATGGAGCTTCATTATAGTAAGTAATTGTTATAGCAGCGCCATTCATGTCAACTGTATAAGTATCGACAAATAAGCGATGCAACAAATACGAAATCATATATCCCGCCAAATAAAAAAACGAATGTTGGCGGGCTGATTCGCTGCGCGTATATCCCTCCAATCTGAGTTTTTTAGATTGGAGGGATTTTTTGTGCTTATTTGTTTGCGAACCGCCTTCCCTGTAAAAAGTAGCAAATTTTATTTCATTCTATAGCCTGCGTTGCGAATGGTGAGTTCCTCAAAAAGTGCTCTCCGAGCAATGAAATATGTAGTAAAAACAGCCACCCCATATAGATTATACTCACTTGTTTTGCAGGCCTTCGCTTTCTGCAGATGCATTTTCCTATGTCTGCGCTTTTCGGTCTGCAGCGTAGGCTGCCGCAGTCCTCCGCACGATTTGGATTTTCAAAATTCAAATCGAAACGGAGGAAAATATCATGGATGGAAACCATCCGAAACGAAGGAAGGACAAATACAATCCCTATACCATCGGCACGACCGGGGACGGCCGCCACTGGCTGACCTTTTCGGACGGACAAGGCAATCGGCATCATTTTGAGATCAGCGCTGCCGTGTTTGCGTTGTTTGATTCCTTTGAGCTGGACGACCTTTCCTATCTGAACGAAGTGGATCGCCACTATGAGCAATCGGAGCTTACGGAGGCATCGTTGTATGACCGGGCCGTGCATCATCCGGCGACGGTCGAAGAAAGCGCTTTGCAGAGCATGGAATATGCGCAGTTACATAGAGCGATCTCCGAACTGCCCGAAATACAAAAGCGGAGGTTGATCCTCTACTATTTTCAAGGCTTGACCTATGAGCAGATCGCAGGAATGGAGGGATGCACTTTTCAGGCCGTTGCAAAATCGGTTGCGGCCGCCGAAAAAAGATTGAAAAATTTTTTTGGAATAGGTGGTTGAAAAATAGCCTTTAAGTGAGGAAACAGGTGGAGAGGTACGAAAACTCTCTGCCTGTTTTCCTTTTCGGCAAGCAGGGATGATCTTTGACAACCGAATACCCATTCATCAAGCACATTCCTATTGCCATTGCGAAAGCATGAGCCACATTAGCGGCTGCGCCACAATCCGCATTGCGGGGAGCGATATACAGTCGGCTATCACGGGCGGGTGGCTCCCGCCCCGGCGACGACCGGCAATAGGGCTAACGATACTCCCGTCCAGCCATAGTCCGAGCGTGATAAGCGGCATTTCGACCGTGAAGCTGTCGCAGGCAATGGGGGCGGTTGCGAGAGAACCTCGTGAGGGTGAAATTCCCGTGGAGCCGACAGCCATCGGCCGCTTGATGACTTCCCAACAGAAAATCGGGGTGTCGAGGACAAATAGATTTTCTTCAAAATACCACGGTCAAGCGGCGGGACGGGTCTGACGAAACGGAGAATGTTTTATCTCTCACCGACCTTAATTCTGTTTTGCTGCTTGACCTCTACATAGGCGGAAACGCCTAAATACACAAAGGAGGTCATCACAGAATGAACCACACATATTTGCGCGGCGATATGTATTACGCTGATCTGGGCCGGGGCATCGGCTCTGAGCAGGAGGGCTACCGTCCCGTCGTGATCATTCAGAACAATGTCGGGAACAAACACAGCCCCACGGTCATTATCGCTTCCATTACAAGCAAAACCGGCGTGAAAGCCAAACTTCCCACGCACTACTACATCGACGATGCCGAGGACGGCCTGGAACTGCCCTCTATCGTCCTGCTGGAACAATTGCGTACTGTCGATAAGCGTCGCTTGGGCAACTTTATCGGGCATCTTTCCGAAAAGCACATTTGCGGCATCAACCATGCGCTGGCTGTCAGCATCGGTTTGATTGAAAGCGTCCCCAAAAAACTGATCCTCTGCCTTTGCAGCACCTGCGCCGATAATTTCTACGGCACGGGTGCTTATTATTTGCGCAGGATCGACCCGCACCAAACGGCAAAAGGCACCTGCACCTACTGTAATCAGCGGAAAGGGTATGACTATGAACTTGTGCCGAAAAAACGGTAAGGAGGCGGCCTATGGAATCACAGACAGCCTACAAACTGTTATTTGCTGACTATCCCGATGTAGTCAATGTTGAGCAAATATGTGAAATGCTCGGCGGCATCTGCGATAAAACTGCCTATCGGCTTTTGAAGTCCGGCAAGATCAAGAGCTTTATTGTTGGTCGCCGCTATCGAATCCCGAAGCTCAACATTTTGGAATACTTGGACTTAATAGAAAAATCTACTGCGTAAAACCTCGTTTGCACATTTGGCCGATGTACTTCTATCTGCTACAATATTGCTGTCAATGGCAGATGAATCAGCGCTGTACCAATCAAAGGAGGTCTTATTATGGTAGCAGGACATCTGCGAGAGAAAAACGGGTACTATCACATGGTACTGAACTATGTGGACGAATACGGCAAACGGCACACGCCGTCCAAGTCTACAGGTCTGACGGTAAAGGGAAACAAAAAGCGTGCCGAAAAGATGCTTTCTGAGGCTCGCGCCGCCAAGGAAGCGGAGCTGGAAGCAAGAGCAATCGAACGCAGTACGGGTAAAGCCCCCGTTGGCACGATTCTTTTTACTGCGTTCCTGCTCGACTGGCTGGAAATGACAAAAAAGAATGTGGAGGAAACCACCTATGGCGCGTATTCCATGGGAATCAAAAGCAAAATCATCCCGTACTTTGAGGAACACCACCCCGGTCTTGCATTGCAGGATATTACACCCAAGCACATACAGGACTACTACACCTACGAATTGACGGTGCGAGGTGTTTCTGCCAATACGGTCATACACCGTCACGCCAATATTCGTAAAGCCTTGCAGCACGCTTTCAAACTCGGTCTGATTGACTCGAATCCGGCAGACCGGATTGAACGGCCCAAGAAGGAAAAATTCGTTGGCAGCTTCTATGAGGAGAATGAGCTGAACCATCTTTTTGAAGTTGTCCGTGGTGATCCCATTGAGCTTGGCGTGATCCTCGGTGCATTTTACGGTTTGCGCCGAAGTGAGGCGGTAGGCCTGAAATGGGACGCCATCGACTTCAAGAAAAAGACCATTACGATTCGGCACACCGTTACGCAGGCGACAATAGACGGCAAGAGCAAGATCATTCAAAAGGACAGAACAAAGACAAAGGCCAGCTACCGCAGTCTGCCGCTTGTGCCGCCATTTGAGGAATTGCTGCACCGCTTGAAAGCGGAACAGGAGCTGAACCGAAAGCTGTGCGGAAAATCTTATTGCAGGAAGTTTGCTGATTATATCTATGTCAATGAAATCGGTGAACTCGTGAAGCCGGGCTATATCACACAGCATTTCCCGCTGATCCTGCAAAAGAACGGTATGCGGAAGATCCGCTTCCATGATCTTCGTCATAGCTGCGCAAGTCTGTTGTATGCAAACGGTGTCAGCCTGAAAGAAATTCAGGAATGGTTGGGGCACAGTGACATTTCGACCACCTCAAACATTTACACGCACTTGAATTTCAACTCAAAGATTGCGTCTGCCAATGCGATTTTGGGTGTATATCCCTCCGCATGATGCTTTATGTCCCTCCAATGTCCCTCCTAAAATCAGCCTGAAAACGGCAAATCTGCTGATGCGGGAGGGGCAGTACATAAGAGTTCAGAGCATAAAGAAAAGCCCGCAAACCCAGTCATATCAAGGGTTTGCGAGCCTTCAAGGTGTGGTGCCGGTGGCGGGGGTCGAACCCGCACGGGTTATAAGCCCAACGGATTTTGAGTCCGCCTCGTCTGCCAATTCCAACACACCGGCATCTATTATTTTAAGTCATCTCCCGATGCCCCAACCGAGAAAACGGAGGGACATCATGGAGGGACATTAAAACCAAATTACATATTCAGTTTTCAAAAAGCCTTGCAAAATCAAGGGTTTCCGCCAAGGCGGTATAAAACGGCGAAATAGATTTTGAGTCAAGCACGTCTACCAATTCCATCACACCGGCAAATTCGGCTGTTTGATTATACAACAGCCGGGCGCATATTTCAAGTGCAAATCTCGCGCGGCGGCACGAACCGCAGCCGCTCCGGCGGCTGCTCGGCAAGCGAGCACGCGGCGGCCGCGCAGCCGGGAATGGCATCATACACGCGGCAGAGCGCCCCCGCCTCCGG
>ERZ772858.640-NODE-640-length-43803-cov-11.579592_pt1 | contig 43803 bp, 49 predicted proteins | sample MGYA00512136_ERZ772858 | MGnify/ENA primary metagenome ERZ772858 (study PRJEB29015, sample SAMEA2737726) | human gut metagenome | biome: human gut; feature: human-associated habitat; material: faeces | place: China | collected 2012 ...
GCCGGCGCGCCACGGGCCTCCTGTGCGTGCCCGCCGGCCCCCGCGCCGGCGAGTGGATGTATCCGGGCAACGTCGAGCGGTGGTTCAAACGGCTCTGCGGCCGCCTGGGGCTTCCCGGCGAGGCCGTGTACCACAGCCTGCGCCACACCTGCGCGGCCATCCTGCTGGACGAGGGCATCGACTTTCGCGAGCTGCAGGAGAGGCTGGGGCACGCCTCGGCCTCGACGACCATTCAGCTCTACGGGCACACGAGCCCGGCCCGCGACCGGAGGGCCGCCGAGGCGGTGGGGCGCTACCTGGGAAGGTTCGGCGGCTGAGGCCGCCCATCGAGAAAGGAGCAGTTGGGATATGAGCGCTTTTTTCGGACGGCAACGCGCCGCCGGGGCCACTGCGCCCAAAAAGCTGGACCGCGAGGCGTGGAAGGCCGCCCGGGCGGCGCTGACGAGCCTCGCACGGGAATGGCGCGATGCGGGGCTCGACCCGCGCGATCCGATCGTCGAGGCCATGCTGAGGCCGAAGTTGGAGGAGCTGCTCGCCCGCGACGGCGTGCTGGCCGTCTGGCGGGCCGCCGGCATCGACCCCTACGCGGTGCTGGAGGGAGCCTTCGAGGCCCTTGACGCCGAGGAGCCGGCGTGAGCGCCGACGGCGGCCTCAGGCGGGCCACGAGGGAGGCCAACGAGCGGCGCTTGGCGAGGCTGCGCGAGATAGACCCGCATCTGGGCGAGTCCGCCGAGAGGGCGCTCCGTGCCGTGGAGGCCAGGGCGCGGCGCGACGAGGCCGAGCAGGCCGCGCTAGGGCGCCCCGTGCGGCTCAGCATGGACATGACGTGCTATCCCGACACGGCACGGGCCGTGGAGGCCTACGCGCGCGAGCAGCCCCACTCGGGCATCACCGTGAGGATCTACCCGGCCGGCGGCGGCGACGCGCCGCAGCGGCGGCCCTGAGGGCGCGGGGAAGGCATTCGATGGCAAGGCAAGGAGAGGAAATTGGCCGACGCATTCTGGAAGATGAGGCCCGAGACGATGCAGATGATCGCCGGGGCGCTGCTGATGGAGCGCAGGGACGCTCTTTGGCCGCGCCTGCTGGCGCCAATGTGCTCCATCGTCAAGGACGGCGGCGCGCTCGGCCTCACCGAGCAGCGCTGGATGGAGGAGTGGCTGGACTCGTGGTGCGCCTACGATCTGGAGGCGTGGGATCTGCAGGTGGTGCAGCTGTCCCGCGCCCAGGCCGCCGCGATGCTGGACGGCCGCGACGCCACCGCCGAGCGCGCCCTGAGGGGCTTGCAGGAGGTGGGCATCCTGACGCTCATCCACAAGGGCGTCAAGGGCCACTCGTCGCTGTACTGCGTCAATCCGGTGCCGGGCCCCGCGCCCCCACAGTAGCAATGGGGAACTGTGGGGGAATCCCTGACGATTTGCACCCACGGTCGCGCGGGCGACTGTTGGGGAATCCGAGGGAATAACCCCACAGTCAAGAGGAGCAGACCGTGGGGGCAAATTCGACCCGAAATAACCCCACAGTCGAGCGCCTTAACCCCACAGTCGGGCGCTCTTAACCCCACAGTCGGGGGTGCTTTCCCCCACAGTCGGGAGAGTTTTCCCAGGAAAATTGGCAATATCTAGACTTAACGAGACTTAACCAGGCTACAACCAAAGGAAACCCCGCAGTGAAGGGGTAGGAGAGGTTAGGACTCACTTGAGAGGAGAAACGGAATGGCAGAAGCAAGCTTTTTCCCTGCCGATGGATATGGCGGTGATCCTCCGCAACTTCGCGGGCGTCTGGTCCAGCAAGCACGGATGGCCGAGGGCACGTGCCGCATGAATCACGTCCTGCTCTACGACGAGGAGGGCGTGGAGGGCATCGAGTGCGACGAGTGCGGGTGGATCGACGTGCACGGCTGGGACGAGCCGATGCCCGAGCGGTGCCCGGGGTGCAAGGCGAAGGTGGTGGCCGAATGATCGAGACCTATCAGGTTTATGCGCCCGGCGGGGACACGGGCGAGCGCGATTCCGTGGAGCCGGTGCCCGGAGTCCCGATGGTGCGCGTGGTGGACGAGCAGGGCCGCGAGGTGGCCCGTGGCTGGTACGTCCGGCACGAGTGCCGCCAGGTTTGCCCCATAGAGGACTCGCTGAAGCCATCCGATGTGGCCCATCTCGTGGCCGTGAGCGATGGCGCCGACTGGAACATGCCGTGCAACCTGAGTCTGCTGGAAGTGACGCCGCCGCACCGTATCGAGGTGATCTAGGTGGAAAGCGTGATAGCTGTGCTCTTGGCGATCGCGATCATGGTGCTCATGGCCGTCCTCTGCGTCATCGTCGTCGCTGTCGCTGCGTTTGTCTGCATGACCGTATGGGCACTCGTTAGGCCGCTCCTATCGCCCCTCATCGACGCATGGATCGACTGGTTCGAGCGGAGGACGGGATGGTAGCCCGGGCCGCCCTGGCGGCGGTGCTGGTGCCGCTGGTGATCGTGTGCTGGATTTCTATCGATGAAGTTAGGAGGACGAGATGACGAGGAACACGCTCGGGGACATGCACAACTTGCTCATGGAGCAGATGGAGCGCCTGGCCCAGGCCTCGGACGATGAGATCAAGGCCGAGATCGCGCGGGCCGAGGCGATGACGGGGGTGGCGGAGCAGGTGACCGCCAACGCCGCCAACATGCTCAAGGCGATCCACCTTCGCGGCCGGATGTCGGACGGCGCCGCCGTGCCGGCCATGCTCGGGGCGGGGGAGGGCCGATGACGGGACGGCGCACTCCGGAGCAGAACGCCTGGCTCGAGAGCAGGTACCCGGACGCATCGACATCGACGGACGACCTTTGCGCCGAGTTCGAGGCGATCTTCGGAGCGCCCATATCGCGTCAGCACCTCGTGGAGTGGGCGAGCCGGCGAAAAATCCGCCGCGCCCCCGGAGGCTTCTGGACGGAGGAGATGCACCGGTTCATGCGTGAGTACATCCCGGGCCACACCGAGTCCGAGATCGTCGCGGCCTTCGAGGAGCGCTTCGGCATCGAGCTTACGCGCGGCCAGGTGAAGAACGAAAAGGGCCGCCTCGGGGTGCGCAGCGGCACTTTCGGAGGACGCTTCGAACCCGGCCATGTGCCGGCGAACAAGGGCAGGCCCATCGAGGAGTGGATGCCGTCGGAGGCCTCGCGGGCGGCTTGCGCGGCGGGGCGCTTCAAGAAGGGCGGTATGCCCCGCAACGCGGAGCTGACCCCCATCGGCTCCGAGCGGGTCGATGGCCAGGGCTACACCTGGGTCAAGGTCGCCGAGCGCCCGCGCCTGAAGGAGGGCGGCTGCGGCCGAACCAACGACAACTGGAGGCCCAAGCACCTCATCGCCTGGGAGGCGGCGAACGGCCGCCCCGTCCCGCCGTCGACGATGATCGTCTTCGCCGACGGCGACAAGGGGAACTTCGATCCCGGGAACCTGGTCGCCGTGCCGCGGGCGCTCTGGGCCGTCATCTCCCGCTGCCGCATCCCCTTCGCGGACAGGGAGACCCTGGAGGCCGCCATGGACGTCGCCCGCGCGAAGTCGGCCATCCAGGCGGCGCGCAAGAGACCTCGCCGGTGCGCGTCGTGCGGGGAGGTGTTCGCGCCCCGCTTCGGCCGGCAGAGGAGGTGCGACGCGTGCCTGGGGCGAGAGGGGCCGGAAGGAGTGCGGCGCCCGTAGTGTGAATATCTTGTGGAGCACATTGGGCGACGGGAAGTCCTCGGCGAATATGCCCGGAGCCGCCGATGCGGCGCGAAGTGGGGTTTCGCGAAGGTCGACCGGAAGCGGCTAGACTCGGGCGGGTTTCGCCAATTATTCGCCACGAGCCCATGGCGGAAGCGGCGGCGCTCTCGCGAAACGGCCTGGTGGCAGACGGCGCTTTCCCGATGGCCCCATCGCTCGGATAAAGAATGCCTAGTTCTTTATCACAATCTCTCTAACGGGGAACTCTTCAAAGAGGGTTCGAAAAGCCGAAAACGAGCGCGATTCGAGGGGTTTCCGAAGGACTCCCGGTGTCTTCGGAGGTCAACGGGGGAGGGGGCTGTTGCAAGCTGCGGGAGGCGAGGGATCCGTGTCTCTCGGCCGTGAATGCGATGGCTCTCAACTGGGAAGACTTAACGGCGACACAATATGTTGTGTATAATCTGGAGCCGAGAAAACAGGGGAACCGAGTCGGGAGGAGACCTCAGCCGTGGCAGCTTCGATCGCAGGAACAAGGAACCGGCTCAGCTCCTATCTCAACCTCAAGGAGGAGCTGCGGATCCAGACGGAACGTCTGCAGCGAAAGCGCGAGACCATGGGGGATGTGCCGTCGCCGTCGGCGGGGCAGGGCCGCAGCTTCCGGGCAACCGGCGACGAGCCCATGTGCCGGCGCGTCGCCGAGATCGACGAGCTCGCCGAGAAGGTCGAGCATCTTCAGGCGGCGGCCAAGACGGAGGGGGACATCTTGGAGCGGGCCGTGTCCGCGTTGCGCGTTGCCGAGCAGAGGGAAGTTCTCATCCTGCGCTACATAGATGGTATGGACTGGGATTCCGTAGTGTTCTGCAAGTACGGCGGGCGCACCGACTACCTCGCCCGCGAGGAGGAGTACCGGCAATCGGTCTACAGCCTGCACAACAGGGCGGTAGCATCGCTCGCCGCAGCAATAGCCAGAGTGGCCTGAACAACCAAGAAAGCCAAAGGCGCCCCAGGGCGCCTTTCTTTTTGCGCGCGAGTAAACGTGAGTTCGCGTTAGTTGGCGTGAGTTCGCGTGAGTTCGCGTGAGTTGGCGTGAGTTCGCGTGAGTTGGCGTGAGTTCGCGTGAGTTCGCGTGAGTTCGCGTTAGTCGGCGTGAGTTCGCGTTAGTCGGCGTGAGTTCGCGTTAGTTAGCGTTAGTTGAACGAAGCTTTACCGAGCTGTAATGTTACCGTGGCGAAAATGTCATCGCGGCCCTGGAGGCCGCCTATGGCATCCGCCGCAGGGCCGCTCCCCCTTGGCGGCCCGACCTCTCCTTGCCCGGCAGCGGGCATTCTCCCTCTCTCTCGTGCCCGCTGCCGGAGGTGTGGCCATGATCGACATCAAGATCCTTCCTCGCCCCGAGGGCCTGGCCCGCGATCTGCTGAAGGACAAGGAGGCGGCCCGCAAAGCCATTAAGGCGACGGTGGGCGATTTGCGGAGCAGGGGCCCGGCTCAAGTATCTAAGGCCGTGCGCGGTGTATACGCCATCAAGGCTGCCGACATAAACCCCAACCAGGGCGGCCGTCGCCTGGCCGGAGGTATGCATGTGCAGGCACGCGGCGAGTCGGTTGACGACTTCACCTTGGTCTACACGGGCAGTCCTATGACCCCGACCCATTTCGGCATGAAGCCAGGGGCGCCCCCTGGCGGCAAGCGGTACACCATAAAGGCGACTATCCGCAAAGGTGCGCGCAAGACAATCGGGCACTGGGCTCCCAAGGGGAGGGACCATGGCCGTTACGCTCGGCCCTCCGACTCGCCGTTCTTCCTGGTGTCCGGCAATGGCGGCTCGACGCTACCCATGCAGCGCCACGGCGGCAAGCTCAAGGCCTTCCGCACCGTGTCGGTGCCCCAGATGGTGGGCAACGATGAGGTTGCCGAGGAGGCGATGAGCGGTCTTTCTGAGCTCGCGCAGAAAAGGCTTGAGCATCACCTGAGACGGTACATGAAATGAAAAAGGTACTGTGAGCAGGCTGAATTCCCTGGGGTGCTCGCGAGCCCAGAACCCCGCCATTTTTCGTCCCGGGAAATCCGGGCGTTTCGCTACGTTGGAGGAGCAGTTTGCCAACCGAATACGGCCCCGTGCCCACCAAGTTCATGGCCGAGTGCTTCGGCGTGAGCGACCGACGCGTGCAGCAGCTCGCCGGCGAGGGGGTCATCCCCTACACCAAGAAGGGCCGCGTGATGCGCTTCGACGTGCGCGAGGCCGTGAGGGCCTACGTCGAGTACCTCAAGGAGCTCGAGGCCGAGGGCGGCGGCGCCAGCGAGTCCGTGGACATGGCCAAGGCCCGGGCCGAGCGCGACCTCAAGCAGTATAAGGCCCGCGAGGCCGAGCTGCAGGTGGCCGAGCTGGAGAGGACGATGCACCGCGCCGACGACGTCGAAGCAGTGATAACCGATCTGGTGGCCGCGACGCGCTCGATGCTCGTGGCGCTGCCGGGCCGCGTGGCCAAGGACGCCGCCGAGGCATCGGGCGCCGCCGCGGTCGCCCAGGTCGTCAGGGACGCCGTCGACGGTGTGCTGGCCGAGCTCGTGAACTACCGGTACGACCCCGAGGCCTTCGACGCGATGGTGCGCGACAGGCGAGGATGGAGGGCAGAGGATGCGGACGAGGAAGCAGCAGATCGCTGATCTCAACCGCACCGTGGCGCGGGCCGTGCGCGGCTTCGCGCCGCCCGAGGACATCACCGTGGACGAGTGGGCCGACCGCCACAGGCGCCTATCGTCCTCGACATCGGCCGAGGCCGGCCCCTGGCGAACCGAGCGCACTCCCTACCTGCGCGAGCCCATGCGGGCCGTGACGGATCCGGACGTGCGCAAAATCGTGATGGTGGCTGCCTCGCAGGTCGGAAAGACGGAGCTGGAGCTCAACGCGCTCGGCTACATCATCGACCAGGATCCGGGCGGCGTGCTGTACGTGCACCCGACGCTCAGCGATGCCCGGGACTTCAGCGTGCGCCGCATCGCCCCCATGCTCAAGGACTCGCCCGTGCTGTCGGGCAAGGTGCGCGACGTGCGGGCCGGGCGCGGCGAGTCGTCGACGGTGCTGCGGCGCACCTTCCCGGGCGGCATCCTCATCCTCGCCGGCAGCAACGTTCCGTCGTCGCTCGCCTCGAACCCGATGCGCTACATCATCGGCGACGAGCTCGACCGATGGGCGCCGTCCGCCGGCGACGAGGGCGATCCGTGGAAGTTGGCCGAGGCGCGCACGACGACGTTTTTCAACGCCAAGCTCCTGGCCGTATCGACGCCCACCGTCAAGGGGGCGTCGAAGATCGACGAGATGTACCGGGAGGGGACGCGCGAGCGGTGGTGCCACCGCTGCCCCGAGTGCGGCGCCTGGCACGAGATCAGGTTCGACGACATCCGCTTCCAGCCCCGGCGCCGCGACGCGTCTGGCGGCGCGGTCTGGGAGGTGGAAGGGCCCGTGGAGTGGGCGTGCCCGAGCTGCGGATGCGTGACGGAGGAGGCGGCCATGCGCCGCCAGCCGGCGCGCTGGGTCGCGGAGCGCCCCGAGGCGCTCGCCTCCTCCCGATGCCGATCCTTCTGGCTCAACGCGTTCTCGTCGCCCTGGGTCTCATGGCGCGACATAGCCATAGAGTTCCTGAACGCCAAGGACGACCCGCAGAAGCTCAAGGTCGTCTACAACACCAAGCTCGGGCAGCTGTGGGAGGATCGCGGCGATCTCGAGACGGAGGACGAGATGATGGCCCGCCGCGAGGACTACGGCACCCGACCCGACGGCAGCCCCGTGGAGCTGCCCGACGGGGTGCTGGTGGTCACCGTCGGCGTCGACACCCAGGACGACCGCCTGGAGTACGAAGTGGTCGGCCACGGCCGCTGGGGCGAGACCTGGGGCGTGGAGAAGGGGATCATCATGGGCGACCCCGCCGGCCCCGCCGTCTGGGAGCGCCTGGACGGCGTCACGCAGCGCGCCTACCGCTACGAGGACGGCACGGGGCTCAGGCCATCGCTCACCTGCGTAGACTCTGGAGGCCACCGCACCCAGCAGGTGTACGAGCGCTGCCGCGAGCGATGGCCGCAGCGCGTCGTGGCCATAAAGGGCAAGGGCGGCGAGTCGATTCCCTACACCGGCGTCCCCACCAAGGTTCCGATACGCGACAAGAGCATGTGGACGTGGCTGTACACCGTCGGCGTGGATGCCGGCAAGGCCACAATCATGTCGTCCCTCAAGGCACGCGAGCCGGGGCCCCGCTACTGCCACTTCCCGCTGCGCCGCGAGGCCGGCTACGATGCGGCCTTCTTCAGCGGGCTGCTCTCCGAGCGACTCGTCAAGCGACCCAGCGGCGGCCTCGGCTGGGAGAAGCTGCCGGGCCACAAGCGGAACGAGGCGCTCGACTGCCGCAATTACAGCCTGGCGGCACTGGACATCCTCAACCCCGACTGGGATCGGCTGGAGCGGGCGAGAAAGGCCCCCGCCGCGCCGGCGGCTACCCCGCCGGCTCGCAAGCGCCGCAATCGGCCGGCGAGGCGCGAGGGAATCGGATACGACGACTGGTAGGAGGCTCCATGGCCACGACGAAGCAGCGCCGCGAGAGGCGCCTGACCGAGAGGATCGCGAAGGCGAGGGCGCGGCTCGAGCTCTACGAGCGCCGCGAGGCGGAGATCCTGTCCGGCGGCGTGCAGTCCTACGGCATCGGTTCGCGAAACCTGTCGCGCTACCAGGCCGACCTCGCTGAGGTGCGGAGGGCCATCGACGAGCTGACCGAGGAGATCGACGGTCTGGAGGCGCAGCTGGCGGGGGATGCCGTGCGCGCCGCCTTCGCCGTCGTCCCGATGGACTTCTGAACCGAGAGGAGGCCTAGTGCCGAAGAGATACCATCCCGGCGCACGCGCTCGGCGCGCCGGAGGCCAGGGCAAGACCCTCCGGGTCGTCGCCCAGGGCTACGGCGACGCGGGCGCGAGCTACCAGAAGCGCGCCCTGAAGGGCTTCAACGCCATCTCGGGCTCGCCGGGCCGCGACATCGGCGACCACGCCCCAACGCTGCGCCAGCGCAGCCGCATGCTGTTCATGTCGTCGCCGGTCGCCCGTTCCGGCGTGCTCACGCAGCGCACCAACGTGGTGGGCCCGGGCCTCGTGCCCAATCCGCGCCCCGACGCCGACTACCTCGGCATGACCGAGGAGCAAGCCGACGAGTGGGCCCGCGCGGCGACGCGCGAGTTCGCGCTGTGGGCCGACGACAAGCGGTGCTGCGACGCCACCCGCGTCAACAACTTCTACGGCATGCAGCAGCTGGTGCTCATGAGCGCCGTGCTGTCCGGGGACGTGTTCGTCCTGCGCACCAGCGCCAAGGAGACCCCGTTCGCACCGTACCGGCTGCGTCTTCGCGTCATGGAGGCCGACCGCGTGGCCACGCCGTGCAGCGGCACGCCGGCGCTCGGGACGCTCGCGTGGTCGGAGAGCCGCCTCCCCAACGGCAACATCGTGCACGACGGGGTGGAGGTGGACAAGTCCGGCGCAATCGTCGCCTACCACGTCCGCAACGCCTATCCCCAGGACGGCGCGATCGCCGAGGCGTCCGAGTACGTGCGCGTCGAGGCCTGGGGCAAAAGGACGGGCCTGCCCAACGTGCTGCACGTGATGGACGCCGAGCGCCCCGAGCAGTACCGCGGCGTGCCCTACCTCGCCCCTGTGGTCGAGCAGCTGCTGCAGCTTCGCCGCTACACCGAGAGCGAGCTGGTCGCCGCCGTGGTGGAGAGCTTCTTCACGGCGTTCGTCAAGACGTCCGCCGACCCGTCGGCCAACCCCCTGGGGCAGGTCGCCCCGGGGCGCGCCGACGAAGGAGGCGACGACGAGGACGCGCCCGAGTACGAGATGGGCCCGGGCCAGGTGAACGTGATGGAGCCCGGCGAGGACATCGTATTCGCCGACCCGAAGCGGCCCTCCTCGGGGTTCGACGGCTTCGTGCGCTCGGTGTCCGAGCAGATAGGCGCGGCGCTCGAGATTCCCGCCGACCTGCTGCTCAAGTCGTTCAACAGCTCCTACTCGGCCGCGCGCGCGGCCCTGCTGGAGGCCTGGAAGGCATTCCGCATGCGCCGCTCATGGCTCGTGGACGACTTCTGCGCCCCGGTGTGGGAGCTGTGGATGTGCGAGGCCGTGGCCGCAGGGCGCCTGACGGCCCCGGCGTTCTTCACCGATCCCCTGGCGCGCCGGGCCTACCTCGGCTGCGAGTGGATCGGGCCGCCGCCGGGCCAGCTCGACCCCGTGAAGGAGATCACCTCCGAGATAAAAGCCATCGACGCGGGCCTCACGACCCATCAAGACGCGGCGATCCGGCTCAACGGGTCGGACTTCCGCCGCAACGTGGAGCGCCTGCGCCGCGAGAACGCAGCGCTGGCGGACGCCCGGGGCGGAATGGGCATGGGCATCGCGAACGGGGCAAACGACGAAGGAAAGGAAGAAGATGCCGAGATTTCTTAGCAACTTGCTGGGGCCGCGGCCCGCGCCGGCGCGGGCGGGCGCTGTGGCCCCCATGTACAACGTCGCGGCGGCGGATGACGGCCAGAGCGCCGAGTTGACGCTGTTCGGCGACGTGCTGGAGAGGGCCTACACCGACTGGTGGACCGGCGAGCCGGACAGCTACTGCATCTCGGTGCAGCAGGTGGTGGACGACCTAGCCGCCCTCGGGCCCGTGCCCGAGCTGCACGTGCGACTGAACAGCTCCGGAGGCGACGTGTTCGCCGGCATAGCCATCTATAACGCGATCAAGGGCCTCGACGCCCACGTCACCGTGACCGTCGAGGGGCTGGCCGCGTCGGCGGCGTCGGTGATCATGTGCGCCGGCGACACGATCCGCGTGCACGCAGGCTCCATGGTGATGGTGCACAACGTGTCGGCCTGCATCTTCGGCTACTTCACCATCGCCGACCTGCAGGGCGTCATCAACGACATCTCGGCGCCCGAGCGCTCTCTGCGCTCCATCTACGCGACCCGCACGGGGGGTACCGAGGAGGAGATGCAGGCCCTCATGGATGCCACGACCTGGTACGTGGGACGGGAGGCGGTGGATGCCGGGTTCGCCGACGAGGTCATCGGTGTCGACGGTCCCGATCCTGCAGACGACGAGGATCCCGTGGAGACGGCCCTGGACGCCCGCGGAGGCTACCTCATGGTGGCCGGCGTGAGACATCCGCTCGACCGTCTGCCGAACCTGCCCGAGTGGCTGGCATCGGGCCAGAAGGGGCCGATCGCGGGGCCGCCCGCGCGGACATACCGAGCAAGCGCCGGCGCAGCCGGCACAAAGGAAAAGGAGGAAGAGTTGGAGATCAGCAACTTGGGCGAGCTTCGCGCCGCCTATCCGGGCCTGGTCGCCGAGGCCGAGGCCCGCGCAGCCGCAGCTGAGCGAACCCGCATCCAGGAGATCGAGGAGATCCAGAACCAGGTCGGCAACGCCGCCCTGGTCGCCCGCGCGAAGTTCGGCGACGAGCCGATGAGCGCCGGCACCCTCGCCGTCGAGGCCATGAAGGCTGGCCGGGCCGCGGGGGCGAAGTTCCTCGCCGAGGCCGACGAGGACCAGGACGATTCCAACGCCGACGACGTCGATTCCAAGCCCGCCGACGACGAGGGCGACGACGGGAGCGACGAGGAGGACGTGAAGAACGCCGTGGCACTCTTCAATGCCATCAAGAAGGGAGGGGTTCGCTAATGACGCGCCTCGACAGCACCGTGGGCACCCTCGCCTACGACGACATCTTCGCCGGCGTCACGCCCGACGCCCACACCACCACGGTCAAGCTGGCGGCATCGGAGGCGGCCCTGGCCCGAGGGACGGTGCTGGCCGGCGCCCCCGGAGGGAACATGGCCGCCCTCTCCAAGGCAGTGGCCGCCGGCGAGGCGGTCTACATCCTCGCCGAGACCGTGGAGTCCGCAGCGGCGGGGGACGTGGCCGTGGCCTACAAGACGGGCAACTTCGCCCGCAACCGTCTCAAGTGCGGCGGCACCTACAAGCTCGTCGCGGCCGACATCGAGGCCCTGCGACAGGCCGGCATCATCACCGCCGACGTCATCGAGCCGGCAGAGTAGGAAGGAAGGACATGATCGACCTTTACAACCCCACCCAGCTGATCGCGGTAGCCCGAGGCATCGACCCTCGCCCGAGCTTCCTCACCGACCGCTACTTCCCGACGAACGACGCCACGGACATCTTCTCCACCGAGAAGGTTCTCGTCGAGCGCCGCGCGGGCCAGCGCGGTCTGGCCCCCTTCACCACCCGCAACGGCTCGCCGGTGATGATCGGCCGCGCCGGGGCGGAGATGCGCGAGTACACGCCGCCCACCATCGCCCCAGGCCGCCCCATCACCATCGACGACATCAACAAGCGCGGCTTCGGCGAGGCGCTGATGAGCACGGTCAGCCCCGAGCAGCGCTCCGACTACCTGGCCGTGTCCGACATCGACGAGCTGGGCGGCTACATCACCCGCCGAGAGGAGGCCATGGCCGCCGAGGTCATGCTCACCAACGGCTGCGTCATGAAGGCGGTGGCCGACGATCTGTCCGTCACCGTGGCCGACGAGCTGCGCTTCTACACGGAGGCCGCGAACCCGGCGACGATGGCCTTCGACACGTCCTGGGACGACCCCAAGGCGCCGATCCTCGACTACCTCCACGCCATGGCGCGCTACCTCACCGCCCGCGGCCTCCCCGCAAGCGATTTGGTCTGCGCCCCCGACGTGGCCGACGCCATCGTCAACAACGAGGGCGTCCTCCGCCTCCTCGACAACCGACGCGTGTCGGTGGGCGAGGTGGCGCCGAAGCTGGAGACAGAGACGGCCTCCGTCATGTGCCGCCTGAACGTCCACGGCCGCATGATCGACGTCATCAGCTACGACGAGACCTACATCGACGATGCCGGAGCGGTCCGCCAGTACATCCCGGAGGGCAAGGCCGTCATGACCGCCCCGGGTGCAGGCCGCAAGCTCTACGGCGCCGTGACCCAGATCGAGGCCGACCGCGCCTACCACACCCGCGCCGGCCGCCGCGTGCCGCGCGTCCTCGTTGACGAGGAGCGCAACGTGCGCACCATGGTAGTCACCTCGCGCCCGCTCCTCATCCCCGCCGACAAGAACCCGTTCCTGTCGGCCACGGTCATCTTCGAGACCGAGAAGAAGCCCGGCGAGACCGGCCAGGGCGGCGAGTAGGGGGCAGCGATGATCGAGATGACCAACGGCCTCGCCTCGGTGGCCGACCCCAAGCGGCGCGTGCTGCGCCCGGGGGACGCAGCCGAGCTCGATGCCGCCTACGAGGCGCGCCTGGTGGCCGGCGGCTTCGCTCGCTACCTGGTAGCGCCGCTGCCGCAGGAACGTCCCGAAACGGCCGAAAATGTGCCAGAAACCGCCGAAAACGCGCCCGAAGAGGCCGAAAACGTGATTGGAGCCGCCGAAAACGTTCCCGAGGCAGCTGCAATCGACCCCGAAGGCGCAACCGATGGGGCCAGCGGCGCGCCCGAAGAGGGCGAAATCATCCCTGGCGGCCAGGAGGGCGGGATCGCAGCCGAGCTGCCCCCCGGTGGCTCCGACGGCACCGCCCCCGGCATTCCGGCCCACGACGAGCTCGCCGCCATGAAGCGCCAGGAGCTGGAGGCCCTTGCCGCCGAGTGGGGCGTGCCCTGCCGCGTCGGCGCAACCAACGCCTCGATCATCGAGGCCCTGGAGGCGCTCGCCGCCGTGCAGCCACCCGAGCTGGGCGCCCTGGGAGCGGGGGAGTGAGCGCCTTCGGAGAGCTCCTGGATGCCGATATCGGATCGGTGTTCCTGAACGAGGAGCACTGGGGTCGCCGCGTCACCGTCGACGGAGCCGAGATAGTCTGCGCCATCGATTCGGCCGAGGGCTCCCGCCGCGCGCCAGAGACCGGCGTAGAGGCCGACCAGATCGTGCTCTACGCGCGATCGGCCGATGTGGAGTTCGCCCGCCGGCGCGCCGGCGACATGCTGGAGGTGGCGGGGAAGTGGTGGCTCGTCCTGTACTGGAAGCAAGACGACGGCATGGCGGAGATCGGCCTGAGCCGATCGGAGTAGGAGGCTTCGTGGCGACTATCGTCGATGCGGTGGAGGCGGTGTCCGAGTGGCTCGAGCGCGAAGTGTGCCCGCGGCTATGGCTAAAGGCCCCACAGCAGAAGGAGCCGGGCGAGCCCGAGATGGTGCACCCCCTCGTGCACCGGATGTACGTGCCGACCGACAAGATGCTGGCCGCCGGGGATTCCGTCCATCCCAGCATCACCGTGTCCGTCTCGGCCACGGTGCGACCCCTGACGGCCGAGACGGAGCTGGCCATCAGGCTGCTCGTCGTCACATGGAGCCCCGGCCCGCATCCCAACGATGCCGATCCGCCCTCTCCGGGCCGTCCCCGCCCCTCTGCGGACGGATGGGCCGATTGCTACGGAGTGGCGGACGTCGTGACCGCCGCCTTGAGGCGAGGGCACGTCATCGGCGGGAGCGTTGCCGTCGACGTGGGGGCAGGCATCAAGGTCGATCCCTACCAGGAGGACGGCGCCATAGTCGATCTGTGGCCCTACTACTGCTGCAGCCTGTCGATGGCAGCCCATGTCGCAACGCCGCCCCTCTCCGACATAGATTCGTTTCTGTAGGGGCGCCGAGGCGCCCCCGTAACCTCGTGAGGAGGAACATTGACTGATTACAAGCACGGTGCATACGGAGCGCTCGGCGACACTGTCGCGCGGGCGTCCGCCGCCGCCGAGACCGTGCCCGTGCACTTCGGCACGGCGCCGGTCAATTTGATCCGGGGGTGGAAGACCGCCCAGGTCGTCAACCGCCCTCTGAAGATCGCAAGCAAAGCGGACGGGCGCGAGAAGCTCGGAGAGTCGTCGGACTGGGAGTCCTACACGCTGTGCGAGTCCCTGGCCGCGCACTACGACACCTCCATGGAGGGCATCGGCCCCGTGTACGTCGTGAACGTTCTCGATCCCGACAAGCACCGCTCCAAAGAGCCATCGACGGCGGTGCTCTCCTTCGCTGCGGGCACGGCCTACATCGAGAGCGATACCATCATCCTGGACTCCCTCTCGCTCTCCGCGGGAGGGGGCGAGGGCGCCCAGCAGACCGCGCTGTCGGAGGGGACGGACTACTCCGTGTCCTACGATTTCGCCTCCGGCCGCGCGATCCTGACGTCGCTTGACAAGGAGCACCCCATCGACGGGGAAGTTTGCGCGACCTTCGAGACGGTGGATCCCTCGAAGGTCACCGCCCAGGATGTGATCGGCTCGGCAACCGAGAGCGCCCCAGCGGGCATCGGCGCCATCGGGCTCGTCTACCAGGAGCACTTCGCGGTGCCCAACCTGCTGGCGGCGCCCGGCTGGTCGGACAACCCCGATGTCTACCGCGCCCTCGTGGCGGCGGCGACCAAGATCAACGGGCATTGGGACGCCTTCGTCATGGCCGACCTTCCCCTCTCGCTTTCAAAATCGCGCAACGTCGACACGATCCAGGCGGCGATCGAGTGGAAGAGCGACAGCGGGTACTCCTCGGAGCGATCCGCCGTGTTCTGGCCCCAGGCCGTCGACTCCCGGGGACGCGCGTGGCACCTGTCGTCCCTCGCCACGGCCGAGGCGATGCGCGTGGACGCCGACAACGACGGCGTTCCCTTCGCCGGGTGGTCCAACCGCACCGTTCCGGTGGTGAGGCAGCGCTTCGCCGAGGGATCGGCGTCGGTGGGGTTCGACCAGCGGGCAGCCAACCAGTTGAACGCCCACGGCATCACCACTGCGGTGGGATGGGCGGGCGAGTGGGTCCTGTGGGGGCCGCACACGGCGGCATTCTGCGATGGCGCCTCTTACGACCAGCGAGCGGCCTTCGCCACGGGGATTCGCATGCTCCTCTACCTGACCAACGCGTTCCAGGCCCGCTGGGCGCCCTACATCGACGGCCCCATGACGCGGCAATTGCAGGATCGGATCCTCAACTCCGAGCAGGAGCGCCTGGACGCCCTGGTGGCCCAGGGGGCGCTCGTCGGATCGCCCCAGATCCTCTTCGAGTCGTCGGGCAATCCGGACTCCGCCCTCCTGTCGGGGGACTTCCTCTGGGAGGTGGCCGTGACTCCCGTGCTGCCGCTGAAGAGCGCCACGGTGCGCGTGTCGTACACCGACGAGGGGCTCTCGTCTTACCTGGAAGGGGATGAGTAACCATGGCCGCATGGGTTGACAAGCCGGGCGCCGTCAGCGGCGCCACCGTGTACCGCGGGGGGAAGCTGGTGGCGAGAGACGCCACCGTCACGCTGCCCTCCGTCTCCTTCATCACCGCCGAGATCAAGGCCATGGGCACCATGGAGCTTCCGCTGCCCCAGATCGAGGCCATGGAGCTGGCCATCACGCGCCCCGGGGTGGATGCGGACACCGCCGCCCTCGGAAAGCCGGGAAGCGCCGATCTTGAGATCCGCTGGATCCAGACGGGCGCCAAGGCGGACGGGACGGTGCGAGAGGTCGGATGCAAGGCGTTCTGCCGCGGCACCTCGAAGGCCGTGCCGAGCGTGAGCCTGGAGGTGGGCAGCGGCCCCGAGGCCGAGCACACCTTCGCGATCAACCGCTACCGTCTCGTAGTGGACGGAAAGGAGAAGCTCCTGGTCGATCAGCTGGCCGACCAGCTCGTTGTGGACGGAACGGACTTCGCCCGCAACCTGAAGAGCATGCTGTAACGATTGAGCGCGGGAGGGGCCGACGCCCCTTCCGCTTTTGAGAGGAGGCCCAATGGCCGAAACGATTGACGAGGCGATGGCGTCAGACGCCGCCTCGAGAATAGAGGGAACGATCCGGCTGCGACGCCCCCTCCTCGTGAACGGGGAGGAGCGATCGGAGTTCCGCTACGACCTTTCGAGAATAACGGCCGCCCAGTTCTCCGCGGCCGAGGCTGCGGCCCGCAAGTCGGCCGACTTCCATACGAGCGTCTGCGAGACCGACTACGCCTTCCACCTGCAGATCGGGTTCTTCGCCTGCATAGCGGTCGATTCGTCGCTCGACATCTCGGACATGCAGCGCGTGACGGGGACGGATCTCAAGAAGTTCATGGAAGTAGGGCGTTTTTTCATGAGTGCGTCGGACGAGTCCGATCCGCCGACATCCGACGCGCCGCAAGGCAGTACGCAAGGCGCTACTCGACCTCAGTCGCCGACATCAACGGATGGCCCCTCGCAGGATTCCTCACCGAATACGGCGAGGCCGCCGAAGAGTCCCGGGAAGAGCAGCAACGAATAGAGGCATCCCTCAAGAAGAGAAGCCGGAGGGGCGCCCGTAGAAGAAGGTGATCCCTTTGGCCAAGGGCAAGGAGCTTGTCCAGGTTATCTCGATCGCGGGCAAGCTCGACCCGTCGCTGCAGAAGGCCGTCGATCGCGCGTCGAAGTCGGCCGGGGCGCTCGGGCGGGGCCTCAAGGGGGCTATGTCGGCAGGCGCGAAGGCGACGGCGGGGCTGGCCGTCGGCGCGGCCGGAGCCGCGGCCGGCCTGACGGCCCTGGCCGTCAAGGGCGTGCAGTCGGGGGCGGCCATACAGAAGGCCATCAACCAGATGGGCGCCGAGACGGGCACCTACGGCGAGGAGCTGCAGAAGCTCGGCGATACGGCCAAGGAGGTTTACGCCAACAACTTCGGCGACAGCATAGAGGACGTCACGCAGTCGATCTCGGCCGTCGACAAAGCCATGCAGGGGGTGGACGTCGACCTGCAGGGCGTCACCGAGACCGCCCTGATGATGCGCGACACCTTCGGGTACGAGGTGGGCGAGTCGGCCAACACCGCGAAGACCATGATGCAGGCCTTCGGGATTTCGGCCGAGCAGGCCTACGGCCTCATGGCCGCCGGGGCGCAGCGCGGCGCCGACAAGAACGGCGACATGATCGACACGCTCAACGAGTACTCCGCCCAGTACGCCGCCCTGGGCCTGTCGGCCGACGAGTTCATGCAGTCCCTGATCTCCGGCGCCGAGAGCGGCCAATGGTCCATCGACAAGGTGGGCGACGCCGTCAAGGAGTTCAACATCCGCGCCAAAGACGGTTCCGACTCGACCAAGGAGGCGTTCAAGGCCATCGGCATGGACGCCGACGCGATGGGCGCCGCATTCGCCGCCGGCGGGGACGCGGGCCGCGAGGCGTTCTTCGAGGTCGTGAGCGCCCTCGACGGGATGGAAGATCCCATGGCGAAGAACGCCGCCGCCGTGGCCCTGTTCGGAACCCAGTACGAGGACATGGAGTCGTCGATCCTGCCGGCGCTCTCGTCCATCGAGGGGGCGACCATCGATGCCGCCGGCACGCTGGAGTCGATCAACGGGATAAAGTACTCGGACGTGGGGAGCGCCCTTGAGGGAATGGCCCGAAAGGCCGAGACGGCCCTCATGCCCCTGTCCGAGTCCCTCGCGGGCACGCTGGCCGAATTCGAGCCGCAGATGACCGCCGCCCTGGAGCAGGCCGTGCCGGTCATCCAGGCGTTCGCCGAGCAGGCGACGCCGCTCCTGGCCGATTTCGGCGAGCAGGCCGCGGCCGCCCTGGGGGTTCTGGCGCCCATCGTCGCCGATGTGGCGGCCCAAATGATGCCCATGCTCTCGCAGCTCCTGGGATCGGTGCTGCCGCCGCTCGTCGGCATGGTGACCGGCCAGCTCATTCCCGCCCTCATGCAGGTTGCCCAGACGGTGGTGCCCCCGCTCACTGCAGCCATCCAGCAGTGCATGCCCGCAGTGCAGCAAATCGCATCGGCGTTCATGGACTTCCTGACAACGGCCATCATACCGCTCGTGGAACCCATCATGAGCCTCGTCTCGACGCTCCTGCCGCCGCTCGCCTCCCTCATCGCCGGGCTCACGCCCGTGCTGCAGCCCGTGGGGAGCCTCATCAACGGCATAGCGAGCGCCCTCGGCAGCCTGGTCGGCTGGCTGCAGAACGTGATCGACGTGGCTGGACGGGCCGCCAACGCCATCTCCAAGGTGGCAAGCGGCGACTTCGGCGGGGCGCTGTCGGCCATCGGCTTCGCTTCCGGCGGCTTCACGCGGGGCGTCTCCATCGCCGGAGAAGATCCCAACTACCCCGTCGAGGCGGTCATCTCCTTCAATCCCGCCTACAGGGCCCAGAACAAGCGCTATTGGGAGATGGCGGGCCATATGCTCGGAATGGGGAAGCCTGCGACGGCCTATGCCACCGGAGGATTCACCAACACGACGCCGGTCGCCGTCGGGGAGAAGCTGGCGGGGGGAGCCTACGACCTTACGCCGGCGCCCAAAAGCCCTGGCGTGCCCGGCAGCGTGACGTTCTCCCCGAATATCGTCATCCAGGGGGACGCCGACCGCCAGAAGGTCATGGAGGCCCTGAGGGCGGCCAAGGCGGAATTCGAGGAGTTCATCTTCGAGATCCTGGAGGACGCGGAGGAGGTCGACATTGGCTAGCGGTGCGACGATTACGGGCGCCATGGACTACACGGCCGCCTGGGGGGACAGCTACGACATGCTGGCCCTGCAGGCCTACGGCGACGAGCGCTTAGCGTCCCTGATCGCCGAGGCGAACCCCCAGTACGTCGACGTCCTCCTGTTCGAGGGCGGTGAAGCCTTGCGGATCCCGACCATTGAGCGACCTCCCGTGTCGGCGCCGCCCTGGAGGAGCTAGGCATGGGCGCATTGATCCTCGCGTACAACGGAGCGGACGTGCCGGACGCGTGCGTCACGTCCCTCGTCACGACAACGCACTCCTGGGGACGCATCGACTGGACGGAGCTCACCGTTGCCGATCCCGACGGCCGGTGGGCGGCGTGGCAGCCGCGCCGGGGCGATGTGCTGCGCGCCCGGCTCGGGGATGCCGACACGGGCGCAATGCATGTGACGCGCGTGCGCCGTTGCGGCGGCAGCGTCTCCATGCGCGCCCTATCCGCCCCGCCGGGGCTCTTGGAGCCCCGCTGGCGATCCTGGGATGCCGTGAGACTGCACCAGCTTCTGGCCCAAGTTGCCGGCGAGTGCGGTCTGGTCTGGGAGTCCTACGGCGTGGACGACCGGCTGTACGGCCAAGTCGAGCAAAGGGGAACGGGGGACATCCGGTTCCTGGCCCGGCGACTGGCCATGGAGGGCGCCTCGGTCATAGTCTGCGGCAACCGCCTGGCGGCCGTGTCCGGAGAATGGATGCAGAATCAGGAGCGCGAGGCCGTTTCGGTGCCGGCGTCCTGCCGAGTCGAGCTGACCGAACCAGCCGGGCCCAAGTGGGGCTCCTGCAGGGTGCGGGCGGGCGTTATCCGAGGCTCTTTCGCCCAGGGCGACGGCCCGACCATGGACGTGGAGCTGGAAAGCCGTCCGACGAGCATCGCCGAGGCAGACCGATGGGCGCGCGGCCTGCTGTGGTCGGCGAACCGGGACGCGGCAACCGCGACGGTCCGCGGGTTCCCCGGAGCTATGTGGCTGTGCGCCGGAACGGCCGTCGACCTTGCCGTCGAGGTCGATCCGTCCTGGTCAGGCCGCTACGTGGCGTCCAGAGTCCAGCACGACCTGGTTGCCGAGACGACCACCGCAACGTTCTCGAGGTTTTCGAACTACTGAAGGAGCACCAAATGCCCAAGGGAGCCTTTGCCGCGATTGTGAGCAGCGTTGAGGAGCGGGAGGGCGGCGTGCCAGCGGCGGCGCGCATGGTGGCCTCGGGCGTGGGAGACTGCGTAACAGCGCCCTTGGCCATCTTCGAGCCCTTACGGGCCTCCTTCGAGGATCCCGCCGGCGCCTCGTACCTCTGCCTCGGGATGCCGGACGGCACGGGGATCGTGCTGTGCCGCATCGATGGGAGTGTGAGCTAAGTGGGCGTTCAAGCGAGCTGGAACGGCTACACGTGGGGCTACTCGCCCCGGCGCGCCGCCGCCCTGGACGATCTCTCCACGGGTCATTCCCTCAATATCGAGCAGACGCAGAACAAGGACGGGAAGACGGTGCAGACCACGACGTTCGACCTCGACACCGTCACCGCCAGCTTCCGCGCGAGCATCTCTGCCGGCGTCGATCCCGACGCGGAGTATCGTCGCCTCTACGGGATGGTCGGCAAGTACGCCCCCTTCTACAAGGCCGGGGCGCAATGGCCCCCAGGCAAGCTCATGCTGTTGGAGGACGTCTCCATAGGTTCGGTCTCCATGAGCGGCTCGGGGCGCATCGTAGACGCGGTCATCTCTCTCAGCTGGAAAGAGTACCGAACGTCGGGCGGTCTCGTCGCGCAGACGGGCGCGGGCGCCCGCCTGAGCCCTGGCGTGCGCAGCTACAGCGCCCGGAAGTCCGCGCTGGCGATAGGTCAGGGCGTGGATAGGAACTCCAAGAAGGCCGTCAACGGCCAGATGGCGAGGTGGTGAGCGTGCTGGCCCAAGGGAACGGTGAGGCGGCCGTCTGTGCGGCCAATCTGCTGCGCACCGTGCGCGGGGAGGTGCCGATGAGCCGTGTGAAGGGGATCGGGCGGGAGCATTTCGACGGGCCCGCCGTCTCGCGGGGCCCCGAGCTCGCCGAGGACGCCTCGTGGCTGCTCGGCATCTTCGAGCCGCGCCTTGAAAGCCGAGAGATCGAGGTCCTCGCCACGGGCGCTGACGGCGATCACGAGCTCGCGGCGCTGGCGGAACTTTAGTGCAGGAGGGATGATGGACAACGAAGTTGGCGGCGGTTCTACGCTCTTGGTCCAAACAGATGCCGGCGAGATCTATGACGACGTCATCACGTCGCTCGAGCGAAGCGTAGGGGAGCCCCTGTACCCCGGCGACGAGCGCAGGATCTTCGGGGAGGCGCTCTCGGCCATCCTCGCACGCGTAAACGGCGCCATCAACGACGCGGCGCTCCAGACCACGGTCCGGTTTGCCCGCGGCGAGGTGCTCGACGCCATCGGGGCTAGGCTCGGAGTGCAGCGGATCCCGGGATCGCCGGCGGAATGCACCCTGCGGTTCTGCCTGGCGGCGCCCCGAGCCTCGTCCGTCGCCATTCCGGCCGGCACTCGCGCCGTGGGCGACGGATCGGCCTATTTCGCCACAAGGGTGGGCGCCGTCATCCCGGCAGGCGAGACGTCGGTCGAGGTACGGGCGTCCGCCACGGAGGCCGGCTCCTCCGCCAACGGGCTCGCCGCCGGGTCGGTGGCGACCCTGGTCGACCTCATCCCCTTTGTTGCCGGCGTGTCTAATGTGACGGCTACGACGGGGGGCGACGACGGCGAGACTTACGACGAGGACGGCGACGAGCGCTTCAGGGCCCGCGTGCTCTCGGCGCCCGCGAGGCTTTCCACCGCAGGCCCCGAGATGGGGTACGTCTACTGGGCCATGGCCGCCGATGCAGGCATCGCCGATGTGGCCGCTGTGTCGGAGACGGAGCCCGTCACGGTCACGGTGCCGGTTCGCGATGGCGCAGCGTGCCTGGGAGGCGACCTGCTTGTCCCCGACGGGCTGAGTGTCAACGGGGCATCAACTGGATTCACCTGGTCTTACGACGAGGGTCTTCTCGCCATCGAGCTGAACGGCGACCTCGCGAGCGAGGCAGAGGTAGAGGTGTCGCTCTCCCGTCGTATGGACGGGCGGGTTCGCGTCGTCGTTCTGATGGAAGGCGGTGCCGCACCAGACGACAACGTGCTCGGGGCCGTCTCGGCCGCCGTCAACGCTCGCGACGTGCGGCCAATGACGGATCTCGTGACCGTTGCCCCGCCCGAGTTCGTCGAGTTCGACATCGAGATCGACTACTGGGCGCCTATCGGTGACGAGTCCGCAGTGGCGGAGGCTGTGGAGGGGTCAGGGGGCGCGATCGAGCGCTTTGTCGCCGACCAGTGCGCCGTCCTGGGCCGCGACATCAATCCGGACATGCTCAAGGTCTATGCAATGCGTCCCGCTGACGGAGCGGGAGCCACGCGCTGCATCATCAAGGAGCCGACGTTCGTGCCCCTAGGGCCTGGACAGGCGGCGAAATGGAGCGGATCGCTCGTCGCCAGGTGCCACGCGGAGCTTGAGGAGCGTTGGGCATGAGGCTAAGCAATGTCGAATCGGTGCGGATGCTCCCGCAGTGGATGCGCGACGACGCGGTCGACCTCGCCTTGTCGCGCTGCGTTGACAGGGTGGTGCAGTCGGCCGCAGGGGATCTGACGCTCTTGCCGATCTGGAACCGGATCGACGATTTGCCCGAGGCCGTCCTCGACGAGCTGGCGTGGGCCCTGTCCATCGAATGGTGGGACCCCGACGCCCCGATAGAGGTGAAACGCGCCATCGTGAGGCAGTCCGACCTCGTGCACGCCAAAAAGGGAACGCCCGCCGCAGTCGAGAGCGTGGTCGCCGCCTACTTCGACGAGGGGAGGGTCGAGGAATGGTTCGAGTACGGCGGACAGCCGCATCACTACCGCATCCTCACGCCGAACGCCACCCTCGTCCACGAGAACCTCGGCAAGTTCATGAAGCTGTTGGGGAAGGTTGCCCGCAAATCCAGCAAACTCGACACCGTGACAGTCGGCCTTGAGCAGAGGGGCAGCCTTTGCAGCGGCACGGCCCAGCGCAGCGATTGCCGCATAGACGTGGCGATGGGGCGTCGAAGCATGGTGCGGCTCCGAGGAACCGCGACGTCCGAAATTGAGAGCATCTCAATCGATATGACCGAAAGAACGGAGAGCTAAATGGCTAATTTCGTCGACTCGAACATCACCCACGCGGGCGATCTTGCGATCGCGCGCGTGTTGGCGGGGGAGCAGCTGACGTTCACTAAGATCGAGCTGGGGGACGGCAGGATGCCGACGGGTTCGCTGGCGGCGGACATGACGGCGCTTGTATCGACCAAGGCCGTTGTCGACATCGTGAAATGCGAGCCAGAGACCGACGGAACGGCCGTTGTCGGCGGCGTGTTCGTCAACACGTTCACGCCGGAGGGCTTCGAATGGCGCGAGCTCGGCCTGTTCGCCGATGTCGGCGACGGCGAGTTCCTGTTCTCCTACGGAAACGCCGGCGATTTCTGCGACTACATCCCAGGTTCGGGCGGCGGCACGGTTGTCGAGAAGGTCATCGACGTGTTCACCTATGTGGGCGACAAGGCCAACGTGACGGCGCTGATCCGCGCGGACAGCTACGCGACCGTAGAGCAGTATCTCGCTCTCAAGGAGGAGATCCAAGCGGCGGCCGAAGAGGCCGATAGCGCCCGTCAGTCAGCCATCCTCGCCGCCGGCACGGCGACCTCGGCTGCAACGGCCGCCAACGACGCCGCAGCTCGGGCCGAAGAGGGCGAGGCGGCGCGCATCGCCGACGAAGAGGAGCGAGCGGCGGCCGAAGAGGATCGCGCCTTGGCCGAGCTGGATCGAGCGGACGAAGAGGCCCGCCGTCAAGCCGAGTTCGAGCAGATTCGCATTAACGCCCAGAGCATCCGCACCGTGCTGCTCAGCGACGACCAGTACGATCCCGTAAGCCGCACACCCCTCATCGAGGGCGAGCAGGGCGTGACGTACTATATCCCCTCCGACGATCCCCAGGAGAACAACGTCTACGTCGAGTGGCAGTATCTGCTGCGCACCGACGGCACCGAGGCTTGGGAGATGTTCGGACGTGGCAGCACCGTCCCCGACGCCATCACGGCCGCCGATATCGACGCCGTGTGCGACGGCGGCACGGAGCCCGTGGGCACGCGCACCCTCACTCTTACCGGCTTCAAGTACCTCATCCAAAAGCTCAGAGGCGTGTTTGCCGGCATCGCCCACAAGCACAGCGCCGCCGATATCACATCGGGCACCCTCAACGCCGCACGGATCGCCGATGGTTCCATTGGTTCCGCCAAGCTCGACGCGGCGCTTCGGGAATGCACAACCCAGAGCGTGAACGGCTCCAGGCTCGTGGCCAAGACGGTGTCAGCCGACAAGCTGGCAGACAAGGCCGTGGCGCCGGCAAAGCTCTCAGATGATGTGTGGGGATGGAAGGCCGTGGGCGCCATCTCCGACATAGGAACGCTCTACCGCTGCGGGCGGCTCGGCTTCATAGAGGTGTACTGCAAGAAGACGGCGGCCCTTGAGGGGTGGAAGAACATCTCGGGGACGCTGCCCGGCGGTGTGAGGGCGGCCTTTGTGGCGCGATCTAGGCTCACCTGCGAGGACAAGCCAGACTACGAGTGCACGGGCAGGGTTTCCGACAACACTTTCTACCTGGAGAACCGCAGCGCCACGAATTGGCCGGCTTCCAGCGGATTCTACGTCACGGGATCACTGGTGTTCGTGATCGCCTAGACTCCGATCACGTACCGCAGAACGTACTTGCCGTTGTCGTAGCTGACTCCTGATGAGGATCCAGCTTTGACGTTGTCGTCATGCCCCTTGATTTGCGTGTCGGATATGTACAGATACTTCATCATAGCAGCGCGATCGGTTGAAAAGTTTGAAAAGCAATGGCCGGCAGCAGATGATCCGACGGCTTTCTTGGGAACAAAGTGGCAATTCCAGTAATAGTCATGAATGGTTCCATCGTATAAAGAGAATACCAGGACGATACCGCTGCGCTGAGCGCTAATCGGTTTTGCGAGCGTGACGGTATGCGATGAGTTCATTAGCCATCCCGGTGTCGCCAGAACGCCGCCGCCATTGACCAGGTACGCCAGGGGATCTGCCAGCTTGTCGGCTGACACCGTCTTGGCCACGAGCCTGGAGCCGTTCACACTCTGGGTTGTGCATTCCCAGAGCGATTGCTATTGGCTGAACTTCAGGACGTGTCCCAACAGTGCCTTTTGAGCGTCGACTGCAAGTCTCTTGGTTAGCTTCATGTACCTCTGGTATGCAACTTCAATGCTAGAGTGCCCAAGCAGAGGCCCTATCACCTCAATAGGGACGCCTGCGTCTGCCGCCAAGGTCGCCCAAGTGTGCCTGAGGTTGCGTATAGCAATGTCCTTGATCCGCGCTTTTCGGGCGAATCTCCGGAGTCGACTCGCGACGGCTGCAGGGGAGAGATCTCCGATGATGCGCCCTTGGGGTCGTCCGAGCGACCGCCAGATGTCTCTCAATCGTTTGAGCATATCGCCAACCAGATAAAGAAGGCGGTCGCCGGAGGGTGTCTTTGTCGGATACACGTGAAGCTCGCGTCCTTTTGTCTGCTGCAGCGTCTTGTTGACGACGACCTCGCCCGACCTCATGTCGATGTCGCGCCATTGCAGGGCGTAGGCTTCGCCGGGCCTCAGGCCTAGGCCCATCTCCAGGATAACTACCGGTTCTAGCGGGTGCCCCCAGAACGTTCTCAAGCGTTCGACGTATTCGCGCGAGTTCAGTGTCTCGAAGCGGTATTTGCGCATGCGTGGCAATTCGATGCCGAGTGTGGGGTCGGCAACTAGAAGGGACCATTTTCGGATCGCCCATCGAAGGATCTGCCTGAGGCATGTGAAAGCCTTCTTGGCCGCTCCGGGCTTTTCGAACTCTCGAACCCAAGATTGGATGTCGTCTCTTCGAATCTCAGTGATGGTCAGCGTTCCCCAGCGCGGAAGCACATGCAGGTTGATGGAAGACTCGTAGCCTTCGACGGTGTTCGCGCGTCGCGTCACTCTCTTCTCGGGCAAGTAGTGGCTACTCGCTATTTGCTCGATGGTCATGCTCATGGGATCCATGTCCGCTCCTTTCGAAAAACCAAATCGTTCTGCCCTTTTGATGGTGCCAGACGCTCTGGGTTTTCAGCGGACAGCGTTGCGAGGAAGAAAGGAGGTGAGGAGTTTGGAGGACGTTGGCGTCATGGGTTTGATTGCCTACGGCGTCCCCTGGGGCGCGGTGGTGTTCACGTCCCTTCTGGTGATGGCCGACTATTTTGCGGGCATTGTCACAGCTGCTCTGCGAAGGGAGCTCACGAGCTCGGCTATGCGGGATGGGCTGCTGAGGAAATCCCTGTTGTTTTTGCTCCTGATATCCGGAGTTCTTTTCAAGTGCTTCTTTTTGGTTGCCGATATACCAACGCAGCTCGTGGACATCTTTGGCCTCGGCGCTCTGTTGAGCTTGTTTGGCGTTCAGACAACTGCCGAGATTCCAGTCTGCATGTTCTTCTGCGTGGCAATAAGCCTCATGGAGATGTACTCGATCCTAGAGACGGTTTCGCAGATCAGCGCCAGGGCCGCACGCCTTTTGTCTAGGTTTCAGTCGGCTCTGCCCCCCGTGGTTCCAGAAGCGCCAGAAGAGAAGCGAGAAAACAGTTAACGAGATGAACGGAGGAAAAGCAGATGGAAGGAATGGAGGCGGTGGCGCTTATTGTCACGTCGCTCGCCGTCCCTTTTGCGGTGCAGCTCGTGAAAACAGGCGCCGTTCGCGGCGAGAAAGCCCGATGGCTGGCCGTAGGGACTTCTCTCGCCGCCGGTGTGATTTGCGCCACGGCGACAGGGGCTCCCCAAAGCCCCGCGCTGTTTGCGCAGGCATGTTTCGCGGCTGTTGGAGGGACTCAGGCAGCCTATGCAGCTTACAAGAGCGTTGGGGTGACTAGCAAATGGCTCGATGCGCTCGCGGAGGTGCGGCTGGATAAGAAAACCGATGAAAAGGAGGTTCAAGAAAATGACGACTAACGGAATCAGCATTCCCGACGAGGACAAGTGCGTCATCCCCGAGGCCGAGGAGGCCACGGAGGAGATGTGGATCGAGTTGACCAACCAGAAGGGGGATGACGACGATGAGCAATAGCCCCCTTGTCGCGTACACCAAGCTGTCCCCGAACTGTTCTCCGCGAACGGAGGCGATTACCAAGATCACGCCGCACCACATGAGCGGCAACCTGTCCATCGAGACCTGCGGAAACGTGTTCGCGCCGCCCTCCCGCAAGGCGTCGTCGAACTACGGCGTCGACACGCCGGGCCGCGTGGGCATGTACGTGCCCGAGAGCATGCGCTCGTGGTGCTCCAGCTCCGCCTGGAACGATCAGCGCGCCGTCACCATCGAGGTGGCGAACAGCGTCTGCGCCTCTCCGTGGCCCATCAGCGATGCCGCCTGGAACGCCCTCGTGGATCTGTGCGTCGACATCGTCCGTCGCAACCCCGGCATCGTGCGAGCCGACGGCAAGACGCCCGGCCTCAACTACACCGGCGACAAGTACGGCTCGCTGACCAAGCACAAGTTCTACAGCAGCACGGACTGCCCGGGCAGTTGGCTTGACGACCACATGAAGGAGCTGGAGGCGGCGGTCAACAAGAAGCTTGACACGGGTGCGTCCACGCCGAAGCCGGTAGCAACGGCCTCTAGCAATTCGGCCGCAAAGCAGCCGGCAAAACCCGTGTCACGGAGTGGCAACGACAACATCCGCGCTTTCCAGAAGTGGATGAACAGCACCTACGGGTGGGCGATGGCCGAAGACGGCATATCCGGCCCTGACACCCGCAAGCATGCCGTGATGGCCCTCCAGACCGAGCTCAACAAGCAGTTCGGCAAGGGGCTGGCGGTTGACGGCTCCTTCGGCAACAAGACCTACGCGGCCTGCATAAGCGTCAGATATGAGGCGCGCGGCAACATCACACGCGTTCTCCAGGGCATGCTATACTGCAAGGGCTATAATCCCAAAGGATTCGATGGCATCTTTGGTGACGGAACCCATGAGGCAGTTGGGGCGTTCCAGCAACGAAACGGCCTAGAAAAGGACTATGTTGCAGGTCGAAACACCTTCAGGAAGCTGTTCTCCTGATCGTATTCCGCAAGGGGTCCAGGCACCGAAATGCTGGTGAGTGAGCCTTGTATCATTGCTACAATATCGAGAAGAACAACGGTTAACGACCAAACAAAAGGGGGAGGCGCCAGCCTCCCCGTGATAAAGCGGAAGCCCTGCGAGGGCGACGAATGCGGAAGGTGGCGCTCATGACGAAGAAGATCCTGGTTACCGAGGACTTGGTGCAGGAAGGCATCGATTCGCTCACCGAGCACGGCTATGAAGTTGACATGCTCATCGATCCCACGGCCGAGGAGCTCGCCTCTGCCATCGCCCCCTACGACGCGCTCATTGTGCATCCGAACACGGTGGTCGACTCTTCGCTGCTCGATGCCGCCGAGAACCTGAAGATCATCGGGCGCGCGGGCGTGACGGTGGACAACATCGATATCGAGGCCGCCTCCGAGCGCGGCGTCATCGTGTGCAACGCGCCGAACTCGAACGTCATCTCGGCCGCCGAGCACACCATGGCGCTCCTGCTTGCCGCCGCGCGCCACATTCCCGAGGCAAGTGCGTCCATGCACGAGGGCCAGTGGCGGCGCGCCGATTTCATGGGCAGCGAGCTGTTCGGCAAGACGCTCGCCATCTTCGGTTTGGGACGCGTCGGCGGCCTTGTGGCCGAGCGGGCCGCGGCCTTCGGCATGAACCTCATCGGGCACGATCCCTACTGCTCGCCGGAGCGCGCCCTGCATCTGGGCGTCACGCTTTACGACGACATGGCGCCGGTGCTCGCCCAGGCCGACTTCATCACGGTGCACCTGCCCCGCACGGTGAGCACGCTCGGCATGTTCGGCGCCGACGAGTTCGCCGCCATGAAGGACGGCGTCGTGCTCGTGAACGCGGCCCGCGGCGGCATTTTCAACATGGACGCCCTGGCCGATTTTGTGGCCGCCGGCAAGATCGCAGCCGTGGCTGTGGACTCCTTCGAGGCCGAGCCCTGCACCGACTCGCCCTTGCACGAGTTCGAGAACGCCATTCTGACGCCGCATCTGTCGCCCATGACCCACGAGGCCCAGCGGCGCGCCTCCACCCAGATCGCCGAGTACGTGGAAGCGGGCCTGGAGGGCGGCATGGTGGCCACGGCGGTGAACCTCTCGCCGCTGCCGCCGGAGGTCTTCGATGCCATCGGGCCCTACGTGCACGCCTGCAAGATGATGGGATCGATGGCCAGCCAGATTCTCGGTCACACGCCGAAGAGCCTGAAGGTGGAGCTGGCCGGCGGCCTGGCCGATGCCGATCCGGCGCCGCTGCTCGCGGCGGTGCTCGACGGCGGCCTGTCCTACCGGCGCCTCGGGGCCTTCTCGGCGGCCAACGCCGAGTCGGTGGCCTCCCAGCACGGCATTTCCGTCACGACGGCCTCGGTGCGCGATGCCGGCGAGTACGCCTCCTCGGTGCGCATCGTGGCCGACGAGGTGGAGGTGGCGGCGACGCTGTTCGGCACGGAGCACACGCCCCGCATCATCTCGCTCATGGGCTACAAGATCGATATCGCGCCGGCGACCACGTCGCTTGTGTTCGAGTATGTGGACGCGCCCGGCCGCATCGGCGTTATCGGCACCATTCTGGGCGACGCCGCGGCCAACATCACCACGATGCAGATCGGCACCAAGCCGGAGGAGTCCTGCGCGCTCGTGTACATGAATGTCGAGGGGGACGTGTCCGAAGCGGTGCTCGACCGCCTGCGCGGGGCCATCGATCTGCGCAACCTGTGGAAGATCACCCTGTAGCGGCCATCGACGGCTCCGATGTCGGGCTATAGAAAGATTTAACCGTGTCCAGCGGCGCCTCTTAACGGGGGCGCCGCTGGTTTTTGCTATGATGCTTTCGGTCAATTATGTCCGCGTCTCGGACGCGAACTGTCGGAAGAAGAAAGAAGGACGGCATGACACGCAAGATCGACATCTTCGATACCACGCTGCGCGACGGCGAGCAATCGCCGGGCGCCTCTATGAACACGGAGGAGAAGCTCGTCATCGCCCGCCAGCTCCTTCGCCTGAACGTCGATGTCATCGAGGCCGGCTTTCCCATCTCAAGCCCCGGCGACTTCGAGTCGGTGCGCCGCATCTCCGAGCTGGCCGGCGACGCGGCCGTGGTGTGCGCGCTCACCCGCGCCGTGGACAAGGACATCGACTCGGCGGCCGATGCGCTGAAGTTCGCGAAGCGTCCCCGCATCCACACCGGCATCGGCGTGTCGCCCTCGCACATGCGCGACAAGCTGCGCATCACCGAGGACGAGTGCATCGAACGGGCGGTGCACGCGGTCAGCTACGCCAAGAAGTACGTGGAAGACGTGCAGTTCTACGCCGAGGACGCGGGCCGGTCGGACTTCGCGTTCCTCGCTCGGGTCATCGAGGCGGTCATCAAGGCGGGGGCCACGGTGGTGAACATCCCGGACACCACGGGCTACTCGCTGCCGGAGGACTTCGGCGCGCGCATCAAGTACCTCATGGACAACGTGGCCGGCATCGACGATGTCACCGTGTCGGTGCACTGCCACAACGACTTGGGCATGGCCACGGCGCTGTCGCTGGCCGGCGTGCGCAACGGGGCCACGCAGATCGAGTGCACCATCAACGGCCTCGGCGAGCGCGCGGGCAACACGGCCATGGAGGAAGTGGTCATGGCCATGCGCATGCACAGCGAGGAGCTCGATGCGCACACCGACATCAACACCCGCGAGTTCATCAAGGCGAGCCGCTTGGTCAGCTCCATCACCGGCATGAACGTGCAGGCCAACAAGGCCATCGTGGGCGCCAACGCCTTCGCCCATTCCTCGGGCATCCACCAGGACGGCGTGCTGAAGAAGCGCGACACCTACGAGATCATCGATCCGGCCGAGGTGGGCGTGGGCCAAAGCCAGATCGTGCTGACGGCCCGCAGCGGACATGCGGCCCTGAAGCACCGCCTGGAGGAACTCGGCTACGAGTACGAGGGCGAGGAGCTCGACCGCCTCTACACTGCCTTCCTCGATGTGGCCGACAAGAAGAAGGAAGTCTACGACGAGGATCTGGAAGCGCTCGTGAACGAGCGCGATCGCGAGGAGTGCGCCATCTACACTCTGGAGGGCGTGCAGGTCAGCTGTGGCTTCCCCTTGAAGCCCACGGCCACGGTGACCCTGCGCGGGCCCGAGGGCGACGTGCGGACGGTGTGCGATTGGGGCGCCGGCCCGATCGATGCGGTGTACAAGGCCATCGATCAGATCGTGCAGGTCGACAACGACCTGTCCGAGTTCGCCGTGAACGCCGTGACCCGCGGCATCGACGCGCTCGGCGAGGTGACCGTGCGCGTGAAGGCCGCCGGCGGCGAGGTGTACGTGGGCCGAGGGGCCGATGGCGACATCATCGTCAGCTCGGCGAAGGCCTACTTGAACGCGCTCAACCGACTGCTGGCCGAGAAGCGCTAAAGGAGGCCTCGTCTCTAAGGGCGTTGCCGAAGAGCGTGTCTGGCGTTACGTTCACCGAAGCCGATGGGACATCTCATCGGCTTCTTTATTTCCCTTTTCCGTCCTCAAGTAAAATAGTGTGATATCGAATTTCAAGGAGGCACGTTATGGCTGAGGACAACAAGCTCGGGCGCAAGATCACCACGCTGCGCGAGGCGCATCATCTGACCTGCCAGGATCTGGCCGACCGTTGCGGTTGCGACGTGACGGTCATCGAGAAGCTGGAGGCCGGCGAGGTGCCGCCGTCCCTGGCGCCGCTGATCAAGCTTACCCGCGCCCTCGGCGTGCGCCTGGGCACCCTCATGGATGACGACGAGACCTACGGGCCCGCCTACATCAGCACCGATCAGATGGAGGAAGTGGAGCGCGTGAAATCGCTCCAGACCGCTAAGGACGCCGGTGACTTGTCCTACTTCAGCCTGGCGGCGGGCCGTCCCTCCCGTCATATGGACCCGTTCATCATCACCGTGAGCCCCACCGGCGAGGCAACGCACAAGCTGGATTCCCATGAGGGGGAGGAGTGGCTCTACGGCATGGAGGGGGAGATCGAGATCGAGTACGGCAACGAGACCTACGTGCTCGGCCCCGGCGAGTCCATCTACTACGATTCCATCGTGCCCCACCAGGTAAGAGCGCACAATGGACAAAATGCTAAATTCTTGGCCTGTGTTTACACGCCGTTCTAAGCCGGGGAGGGATCTATGACGGAAGAGAACAAGACGACCGACGCTCCCGTTCCCGGGTCTCCCGATTATCCGCTGCACTCGGAGCTGACCATCGGCGCCTACTTGAAGCAGCAGGTGGCGATCGATCCCGATCACGAGTTCGTCGTGTATCCCGATCGCGATCTGCGCTGGACCTACAAGGACTTCGACGAGCGCACCGACGCCCTGGCCAAGGGCCTTTTGGCCATCGGCATGAAGCCGGGCGACCACTTGGGCGTGTGGGCGCGCAACATTCCCGATTGGCTTACCTTCATGTACGCCAGCGCCAAGATCGGCGTGGTGATGGTCACGGTGAACCCGGTGTACAAGTCCCACGAGCTCGACTACGTGCTGAAGCAGTCGGACATGAAGGCGCTCTGCGTGATTGACGCCTACCGCGATGTGGACTACCTGCAGATCATCCGCGACCTGGTGCCCGAGTCCCTGAACGTGCAGCGCGGCTTTTTGCACTCCGAGGAGTACCCCTTCCTCGAGAACCTCATCTACATGGGGCCCGAGAAGCACCGCGGCTTCTACAGCGTGCCCGAGCTTCTGCTGCTCGGCCAGCACAAGCCCGACAGCTCGCTGGAATGGGCCCAGGGGCAGTTCGACAACAACGACGTCGTCATGATGCAGTACACGAGCGGCACCACGGGATTCCCCAAGGGCGTCATGCTCACCCATCGCAACATCCTGAACAACGGCTTCTACATCGGCGAGGGACAGAAGCTCGGGCCTGAGGACCGCGTGTGCCTGCCGGTGCCGTTCTTCCACTGCTTCGGCTGCGTGCTGGGCGTTATGGCCTGCCTCACCCACCGCTGCACGATGCTCATCGTGGAGGAGTTCAACGCCGAGCTGGTGCTTCAGGCCCTCGACAAGGAGAAGGCGACGGCGGTCTACGGCGTGCCCACCATGTTCATCGCCGAGCTGAACCACCCGGACTTCGACTCCTTCGACCTGTCGCATCTGCGCACGGGCATCATGGCCGGCAGCCCGTGCCCGCCCGAGACCATGCGCGAGGTCATGGAGCGCATGAACATGCGGGACGTGACCATCTGCTACGGCCTTACGGAGACGAGCCCGGTGTTCACCCAGACCTCCGTGGACGACGACATCCCCCACAAGTGCGAGACCGTGGGCCGGGCGCACCCCCCGGTGGAAGTGCGCGTGCTGGACGTGAACGACGGCCACATCTGCGCGCCGGGGGAGCACGGGGAACTGTGCTGCAAGGGCTACAACGTCATGAAGGGCTACTACAAGATGCCCGAGGAGACGGCCAAGGCCATCGATGCGAACGGTTTTTTGCACTCCGGCGATATGGGCACGGTGGACGAGGACGGCTACTTCCGCGTCACCGGCCGCATCAAGGACATGATCATCCGCGGCGGCGAGAACATCTACCCCTTGGAGGTGGAGAACTTCCTGCTCACCATGCCCGGCGTTCTGGACGCCCAGGTGGTGGGCATCCCCGATGCGCGCCTCGGCGAGATCGTGGGCGCCTTCATTCGCACGCGACCGGGCTTTGAGGACATGACCGAGGACGACGTGCGCGAGTATGCCATTCCGCGCATCGCCCGCTACAAGGTGCCCAAGCGCGTGTTCTTCGTGGATGACTTCCCCATGACCCCCTCCATGAAGGTGCAGAAGTTCAAGCTGCGGGAGATGGCCGAAGAGCTGGTGAAGTCGGGGCAGTAGGGGAATGGCGAAACGCGCGGGGGTTCCACTTCGCCCCGCGAGGCTGCACCCCATCCGGCCGATCCCGTAGGGGGCGACCTTGGTCGCCCCTCCTCAAGCGAATTTAACTTACCAGGGGAGGGCTGACCGAGGTCAGCCCCTACGGGGAAATCGGATCAAGCAATCGTTTTCATGCAAAAGGCCCTGCGATTTGCGTCGCAGGGCCTTGCTCGTGAAGGGGGATGGCTACCGTTCGGCGCCTACAGGTCGGTGCCGGCGATCCAGTCGAGGGCGGGGTACTCCACGACGCCGTCGTGGCGCTCCAGCTCGCGGGCGATGGTGATGCGCTGGATGGTGGGGGAGCCCTCCTCCAGCCACAGCGCCCGGCAGTCGCGGTAGAGGCGCTCGGTGGGGCCGTAAGGCGAGTCCTCGAAGTAGCCGTCGCCGCCGAAGATCTCCAGCATCTCGTCGGAGACCTTCTTCACTGCCTCGATGGAGAACAGCTTGCACATGGCCGCCTTCTCGGCGATGTAGGGGTTGTGCGGGTCGCGGTCGTAGTCCTCGGCGAAATCGATGATCATGCAGCGCAGGGCGTGGGTGGCCGTGGCCATGTCGGCCAGCTTCATCTTGATGGCCTGGCGCGTGTTGATGGTCTTGCCGAAGGTCACGCGGTCGCGGGCTCGGGCCAGCGACATCTCCAGCATGCGCTGGCACATGCCGAGGTTCGAGTCGGCGATGTGCACGCGGGAGATGGCCAGCGAGTGCATGGCCACTTCCATGCCCTGGCCTTCCTTGCCGAGCAGGTATTTCGGCTCGAGCTTCACGTCGGTCATTTTGAAGCCGGCGTGCCCCGCGCCGCGGCAGCCCATCATATGCGGCATGTCCACGAGCTCGAAGCCCTCGGCGCCCATGGGCACGAAGAAGGCGGAGAGGCGCTCGTCGCCCTCCTTGTCCGGGTCGGTCACGGCGATGACGTAGGCGAACTGGGCCACGTCGGTGTGAGAGATGAGCCATTTCTCGCCGTTCAGAATGTAATTCCCATCTGCGTCCTTCACGGCGGTGGTGTGCACGTCGGCGCCGGTGCCGCCAGTCTGCTCGGTGAGCGCGAAGCAGGTGAAGATGGTCTTGTCGGCAAATTTGTCCATGTAGGCGGCCTTCAACTCGTCGCAACCGTAGTCGTCCAGGATGCGCCAGTTCAGGTCGGCGGCGTAGTGCAGGTGCATGCGCATGCCGCCCGGGCCCCGGGAGAACTCCTCCTGCACCTGCAGGATCTCCTTCTCGGTGAAGCCCCATCCGCCGTACTCCTCGGGCAGCGCGTAGCGGTACAGGTTGTTCTCGCGGGCCAGGTCGATGAACTCCTGCGGGAACTTGTTGGTGACCTCCACCTCGCGCTGCATCTCCTCGAAGGGGCCCTCCGCCAGCTCGCGGCAGGTCTTCAGGAAATCGCGGAACTCCTCGTCGGTCAACTTGCCCATAAAGCCTCCTCGTGATCGTGCGTCCGCGCCGTCGCGCGCGGACGCGTATACCCTGGTGAACAGTTTGACAGCCCGTCTTGAGGTTCGTCCAATAGAAACCGCCCGAAAATTTCCAATGGAAAATAGGCAAAAGCTATGGAAGGGGCCTACTTCTACAAATTGCGCCGCATCTGGGCTTCCTTGATCTCGTTTTCGAGGGAGCTGTGGATGATGTTGGCGAAGGGGCCGGCCTGGCCGCCGATGGACTCGACGCCGCGGGCGTCGCAGCGGCGGATGTAGTAGTAGAGGAAGGCACAGGTGTAGAACTCGGCCAGAAAGTCGATGTTGTCCTTCGGCAGGTAGCGGTTGGACAAAATGATGTCGATGTCCCGCTTCATGGCCTCAAGGTACAGCGCGTACAGGTAGTTGCGCAGCGAGTAGGGGCCGTTGTCCACGAGCGCCTGGCGGTAGAAGTTGCGGCGCCCCTCCAGCACCTCGGCGAAGCACTGGAAGAACTCGGCGTGGTCGAGCGAGCGCACGCCGGACTTCTGGGTAATATAGTAGGGGAAGCGCGAGGTGGGATCCTCCGGGTCGTCGTCGTAGAGGAGCACCGACTCGGAGAAGTGCTGCTTTAGGCACTGGCCCATGTCGTAGCGGAAGATCCAGATGATGAGGCGGTCCTTGTTCTCGAAGTGGTAGTAGAAGGTCTTGCGGTTCTTCCCCGTGCGTTCGACGATATCGCTGATGGACACCTTGCGCAGGGGCATCTCGTCGCACAGCTCCACGAAGGCGTCGGAGATGAGCAACATGGTGGAAAGCGCGTTCATGGGTTCCTCCTTCAATTCTCTTCCGTTGCGCTCATTATAGGATCTTTCGAAGAAATATGGGACAGATAAAACGAAATGGGCAATGGAATTGCCGATGACTCGGTTAGTTGCGCCTATTTAACGGGGTCAAAACGGCTACTTATGCGGCAAATGCCTATGGATGATGAAGATTTGCCTATGAAGTACTACACAGATAGATAAATCTGTCCATCGTAAAGCAAAACAATCTCCGTAGAATAAGAGTAACGAGGAGACTTCAGCTCGGTCGGCGCTTCGAAAGGCGGACAAAGCAAGTCAAATTGGGTAGAGATTTCCAAATGCGAGAATCATGAGAAGGCAACATGGTCAAAAGCTTGAAATCATACCTAATACCCTTGAAACCTGTGGGGAAGTAATTGAAAGGAGTTTAGCCGTGGCGAAGTACCAGAAACTGGTGGAGCCGTTTAAGATCGGCAATGTCGAGCTGCGCAACCGTTTCGTGATGCTGCCGATGACCATCGAGAAGGTGGACAACTACCACGTGACCGACGACTTGGTGGACTTTTACGAGCAGCGCGCAAAGGGCCATGCCGGTTTGATCGAGATCGGGTCGTGCTACGTGTGCGACTGCTTCGGCACCGAGCCGAAGTACCACACGACCACCGGCGCCTGCGGATGCTGGGACGATGAGTTCATCCCCGGCTTCCAGCGCATCGCCGAGGTGTGCCACAAGCACGGATCCAAGGTTGCCGCCCAGCTGCAGCTGTGCTACGAGTGGCGTGCCTCTGGCGACGATCCGCTTTTGTCCTACGCTCCTTCCAAGGACGTGCCCTCCGGCCCGTTCGTGGGCATGCCCGAGCGCGAGTACACCAAAGAGGAGATCGCCGAGGTCGTCAAGCAGTACGGCCAGGCCGCCCGCCGCTGCAAGGATGCCGGCATCGACATCATCGAGATCCACGCGGGCATCGGCTACATGGTGATGCGCTTCCTTTCCAAGTACTCCAACCACCGCACCGACGAGTACGGCGGATCGGCCGAGAACCGCGCCCGCTTCCTCTGCGAGATCATCGACGAGATTCACAAGACCTGCGGCGACGACATGCCGATTCTCGTGCGCATCTCCGCCGACGACCTCATGCCCGACGGCAACCGCATCGCCGACACCCTCGAGCTCATCCCGATCATCGAGGCCCACGGCGTTGACGCCTGGTCCGTGCAGGCCGGCTTCCACGAGGCGCCCCGCCCCGTGGCCAACCAGATCGTGCCCGAGGGCGAGTTCATCGACCTCGCGAAGCAGGTGAAGACCGTGACCAGCAAGCCCGTCTTCCCCGGCACCCGCATCAACACGCTCGACATGTGCGAGAAGGTCGTCACCGAGGGCTACGGCGACGCGGTGGGCATGGCGCGCCAGTTCATCGCCGATCCCGACACCGCCCGCAAGGTGGAGGAGGGCCGACCGGAGCAGGTGCGTCCCTGCATCGTGTGCTCCCGCTGCCTGGACAACATCTTCATCGGCAAGCCCTGCCAGTGCTCGGTGAACGCGAACGTGTGGGAGGGCGTGGAAGTGGGCCTGCCCCAGGACAAGCCCGCCACCGAGAAGCAGCACATCGCCGTCGTGGGCGCCGGCCCGGGCGGCCTGGAGGCGGCCCGCGTGGCGGCCGAGCGCGGGCACAAGGTGACCGTGCTGGAGAAGTCCGACAAGCTCGCCGGCCTGCTGACCATGGCCCAGGTGCTCAACGCCAACATCGAGCCTCTGGTGTCCTACTGGAACGAGGAGATGAAGCTTCATCCCGACATCGAGATCAAGCTGAACACCAAGGTCGACGTGGACACCCTGCGCGCCCTGAATCCCGACCAGGTCATCGTCTCGCCCGGCGGCGGCATCATCCCCATCGACGTGCCCGGCATCGACGGCAAGAACGTCGTGAAGTCCGAGGACATCAAGGCCATGTGCAACGGCATCGTGCCCGAGGGCAAGGGCATGATCTGGAAGGCGGCCGTGGCGGCCATCAAGGCCCAGGGCGGCACCGTCGGGTTCATGCGCATGGGCCTGAACATGAAGAGCGGCCCGACCGCCATCGTGGGCAAGCGCGTGGTGGTCGTGGGCGGCGGCTTCGCCGGCCTGGAAGTGGCCGAGGCCATGTGCGACGGCCGCGAGATCTGGGTGATCGATCCGGCCAAGAAGCTTGGCAACGGCATCGGCATCATCGACAAGAACCCCACCATCAACCTGCTCAAGAAGAAGGGCGTGCACCTGATGCCCCTCACCGAGCTCATCGAGGTGACCAAGAAGGGCGCCAAGGTGAAGAACGTCGAAACCGGCGAGGAGCAGCTCATCGAGTGCGACACCGTGCTGACCTCCCTCGGCGTGGAGCAGAACACCGATCTGTACGACGAGATCGTGAAGGTGTGGCCGCACGCCAAGCTCATCGGCGACGCCACCACCCCCGACGGCAAGGTGTACCGCACCCTCGAGGCCGTCAAGGGCGGTTACCAGGCCTCCATGGCCATCTAAATCGGGCTTATCCCCGGTTGCGGGCGCCGTGTTCAAACGGCGCGGCGCCCGCTCTCTCAATTTGGTTCAAACGCGCAGGCGTTTTGAATAAAGGCAACGTTCCTTAAAGGAGGAAGAAATGGATTTCAGCTATTCCCAGCAGCAGCTCGAGATCAAGCGCGGCATTCGCGAGTGGGGCAAGAAGCACTTGACCGAGGAGGCCATCGCCGCCGGCTATAAGAACCGCGGCATCGCCCCCGAGATCGCCAAGGCGTGGGTCGACGACGGTTGGGGAATGTACGGCCTGCCCGAGGAGTACGGTGGAAAGCCCGTCGACCATCAGACCATGGCCATGATCATCGAAGAGCTGAACCACTGCGGCGGCAACATCCCCATGGCTCCCAACCTGCTCATCATGTTCGACATGGTCGAGTTCGGCACCCCGGAGCAGATCCAGTACGCCATCGACTACTACAAGGAGAACGGCTACCCGCCGTACTGCCTGGCCATCTCCGAGCCCGAGGCCGGCTCCGCCAATCAGTGGATGACCACCACCGCCACCAAGGACGCCGATGGCAAGATCCACATCAACGGCACGAAGACCTGGGTGACCTCCGGCGAGAACTCCGACGGCTTCATCGTGGTGTGCAAGGACGAGGACCCCTCCGCCGAGAACAAGGAGATGTCCATGTACCTGGTGCCCGCCAACTCCAAGGGCGTCACCATCGAGCCGCTGAACAAGATCGGCATGCAGATCATGCCCTTCTCCAAGATCATCTTCGACGACGTCGTGGTTGACGAGTCCGCTCTGCTCGGCATCAAGGGCAAGGGCTTCCTGCAGCTCATGAAGAACTTCGAGTGGGAGCGCTGCGTGCTTCTGGCGGAGCTGCTCGGCGAGGCCCAGGCCGCCATGGACGACGCCTGCGCTTGGGTTAACGAGCGTCAGCAGTTCGGCAAGGGCATCAAGACCTTCCAGCTCGTGCAGGAGCACATCGTCGAGATGCAGATCGAGCTCACCAACACCCGTAACTTCCTGTACCGCACCTGCTGGAAGATGGACAACGGCATCCCGGTGAACAACGACGCCGCCATGCTGAAGCGCTACGGCGCCCCGGCGCTCACCGACTGCTGCTCCCGCGCCCTGCAGCTCATGGGCGGCCTCGGCTTCACCGACGAGACCCGCGTCTCCCGCCTCATGCTCGACTGCCGCGGCTTCCAGATCGGTGGCGGCACCGTCGAGATCATGGTGCACATCTCCGGCCGCGGCATCCTCAAGGAGTACGCCAAGGCTGCCGAGGATCCGGATTACCTCTGGACCATCTAAATCGGCTCCGCAATTCGACTCGGAAGCAAGGGACCTGCGAAAGCGGGTCCCTTTTCTGTGCGTTCTGGGCGCACTGCGTCTAAAACTGCGGTTTGCGGCACCTTCGATACAAAAGAATGACCTGGGATTATGTTTCATAGTCCCAGGTCAGAGAAAGTGCCTCGAAACCGAGTTTTAGATACTCAGTCTAAAGAGAGTACTCCCTACTTCTTCTTGCGGGTGCGGCGGCCGTGGCAGGTCATGCCGATTTTGCGGATGGTGCAGGTGCGCACGTTGTGGCAGTAGGCGCAGCCTCGGCGCTTCTTCTGGGTCTCGTTGTACAGGCCGATGACGCCCCAGGTGCTCCAGCGATCCGACGGCGTGCCGTCCTCGGCGGCGGTGAGCCCCAAGCGCTTCTCGGTTTGGGTGAAGAAGGCGAGCGTCGTGTTCATGGTGAGGGGGAAGTCCTCGACGCCGGTCTCCAAGGTGCTGCCCCGGTGGAGCCCGCGCTCGTGGGCGTCGTCGGCCACGGCCTCGGCCAGCTTGTCAGCAGCCAGGGAGGCCATGGCCTCCAGGCAGGCGTCGAAAAGCAAGGCGTCCATGTCGCTTTTCACGAGGCGCTCGCGAAGGCGGGCGATCTCCTCGTCGGTGCCCACGGTGGAGACCACCATGGCCGTGTGCTCCGCCTCGCTCATGCGCTCGTAGGCGGCGCTGCCGTAGAGGACCGCGAGCGTGCCCACGAGCTTGATAGCCGGCTCGGTGTACTTCGGCGGCAGGGTGCAGATGGCGGGATTGAACAGCTTGTAGACCCCGCGCGGATGCAGCTCGGCGCTCATGGCGTCCGCCATGGCACAGATGGAGTCGGCGAGCATGGGATCGTCGGAGAGCTCGGCGTCGAGGAAAGCCTCGACGACGGCAGGGTCGATGCGCTCGACGGAGCAGTCGATTTCATGGATGACGTGTACTTGCATGGCCGCCTCGATTCTTCCAATGATTCAAGCGGTATCTATTCTCTGGGACTATTCTATCAATGAATCCGATGAATTGGGATGCTATTGGACAAGTATTGGTAAGATTGATCGTATTTCGGACGAATTAATGGGATAGATTTACGAATATGTCTATATAATGCCGCAGCGGTCTTTTCTACAATGGCTCTCGAGCGGTGCGCCGGCCCTTTTTCGAATCCTAGGAGAAGGGGCGCTGCGCATCGTGTAAACTTCCAAGGAGCATCTGGCGCGCCCATGCGTCGGTGCCGCTACCGTCCGATGCCCCCGCGCGTCGGAGCCAAGTCGTTCGAGCCGCCTTGCGCGGCCGCCGTTAAGAGAAAGGGAGCCGCCGTGAAACGTGCGCTTACCCCCGGCACCTTCGACCCCATCACCGCCGGACATCTCGACGTTATCAGCCGTGCCGCCCAGCTTGTCGACGAGGTCATCGTTGCCGTGGCTGTCTCTGCGAAGAAAAAGCCGCTCTTCTCCCTCGAGGAGCGAGTGGCCCTTGTGAAGGAGGTCACGCGCGATTTGCCCAACGTGCGCGTCGAGCCTTTCGACGAGCTGCTCGTCGACTTCGCCCGCCGCATGGGCGCCCAGGCCGTGGTGAAGGGATTGCGCGCCATCACCGACTTCGAGTACGAGTTCCAGATGACGGCGCTCAACTACCAGCTGGACAAGGAGCTGGAGACGCTTTTCATCATGTCGACGCCGCAGCATATGTACCTGTCGTCTTCCATCGTGCGCGAGATCGCCTCTCTCGGCGGGGATGTGTCCCAGTTCGTGCCGCCCTGCGTGAACGAGGCCCTCGTCAAGCGCTACGCCGAGCTGCACGCGGCCCAGTAGATCCGGTCGCTCGGCCGAGCCGCGCTCTGGCGGCCATTGGTTGCGGGCTGTAACCGCGCCCTGAGGGACAGAACGTCCCTTATAAGGGCATAAGAACTTCCAATAACTCCCAGAAAGCCCTGATCTGTCCCATTGCGGACGATCGGGGCTTTGTGCATTTTGGGACAGATAGAAAGATACGTCCGTATGGTGCGGACAAAAGCGGGGGAGTAGTGGTGTTGCGCGTAAAGGACCTTCCGTAAAATTACCCTTAAGAGACCGTATACGGGTGAAAGGGATGAGATGAACATCGTCGTTTGCGTGAAGCAGGTGGTGGACACCGAGGCCGTCATAGCGCTTGACGGGGCCGGAGAGGTGGAGCTAACGGGCCAGACCATGGTCATCGATCCCTACAGCGAGTTCGCCGTGGAGCGCGCCGTGCAGCTGAAAGAAGAGCTGGGCGGCACCGTTACCTTGCTGACGCTTGGCTCTCAGGACTGCCTGGCCGCCGTGCGCCACGGGCTGGCCATGGGCGCCGATGCGGCCGTGCTCATCGAGGACGACCAGTGGACGGCCCGCGACGCCGCCCAGGCCGCGGCCCTGCTCGCCGAGGCGGCCTCCACGATGGGCGCCGACCTCGTCATGGGCGGCTGGAAGTCCGGCGACACGGCGGCGGCCCAGGTCATGGGGGTCCGTCCCCTGCTACACCTGGCCAACCTCACGGAGGCGGACAGCTTCTCCGGCGAGCTGGCCCATGCCCTTCTGTCCAGCCCAGAGGCCCGGACACGCCTGGCGGATCATTTGATGGAACTCCTGCACCGAAATGGGTACCGCGGGATCGATGTAGATCTGGAGTCCATCTTCCCCGAGGACGCCAAAACTATGTCCGATCCCTCTTCCTACTGCGGGAGCGTCTGGAGCCCCTGGGGTATCCCCTGCTGGCCGCCCTGGCGCCCAAAACCTCCGCCTGTCAGCAGGGAGAACTGTACCAGGGCCATGATTACCGCGGCCTGGGGGAAGCGGCGGACGGGGTCCTCCTGATGACCTACGAGTGGGGCTACGCCTTCGGCCCTCCTATGGCGGTGGCCCCTCTGGATCAGGTGCGGCGTGTGGCGGAGTATGCCCTTACAGAGGTCCCGGCGGAAAAAATCTGGCTGGGCATCCCCAACTACGGCTACGACTGGCTCCTCTCCGCGCCACAGGGAAGCCAGGCCCGCTCCCTGTCCAATCCGGAGGCCGTCGCCCTGGCCGCCCGGCACTACGCCGCCATCCGCTTCGACCCCAGGGCGCAGGCCCCGTGGTTCCGCTATGTGGACGGACAGGGGCAGGAGCATGAGGTCTGGTTCGAGGACGCTAGGAGCATCCGCTCCAAGCTGGCCCTGGCCGCGGAGCTGGAGCTGTACGGCGTGGGCTACTGGAATCTGATGCGCCCCTTCCCACAGAACTGGGCAGTCCTCAACTCGCTGTACGAAATTCGGACAGGAGACTAGCTTTTTGTTGAAAAGAGGAGTAAAATAACTTGTCCCGACGGGACAAATGGAATCAACAAAGGAGAAATGACCGATATGTCCATTGAAGTTGGAATGAAGGGCCGCGCCGAGACTGTGGTGAGCCAGGCGAATACCGCCCAGGCCGCCTGCTCCGGCGCTCTGCCCGTCTTTGGCACCCCGTTTATGTGCGCCCTGATGGAGGAGGCCTCCTGGAAGTCCATCGCCCCACACCTGGAGCCCGGCCAGAGCACCGTGGGCACCAAGCTGTGTGTGAGCCACGACTCCGCCTCCCCTGTCGGCATCAAGGTGTGGGCC
>ERZ772858.648-NODE-648-length-43395-cov-15.717374_pt1 | contig 43395 bp, 36 predicted proteins | sample MGYA00512136_ERZ772858 | MGnify/ENA primary metagenome ERZ772858 (study PRJEB29015, sample SAMEA2737726) | human gut metagenome | biome: human gut; feature: human-associated habitat; material: faeces | place: China | collected 2012 ...
TGACCGCCGCCGGACGATGGCACGGATGCTCGCCGCCCTGCCGGATATGGACACGGAAATGCGGCGACTGGCGAACAGCACCCTTGCAAAGTTGGAGCGCATGACCGATGCTGACTTTGACGGACAGAAGTTTGATTTTTGCGGGTGAGTGATACCGCCAGCTTGACAACCACACATTATTTTCAATCAAAGTAATGTGTCTTTGTTGGCATGGAAATAGCCGGACACGGTGGCCTTGTGGCTGCTGTGTCCGGCTGTTTTATTTTTGCACTGGTAATTTTACTAAAAAATTTCGTCAGTTCAAACTATTAGCTTTTTATCCAAATATTTACTGCTTACGATACGATTCCACTGATCTTCAAAATATGGATCAACCTTCATCTGGAACGCAACGGCTTGCTCAAACGACATACCGCACGAAAGCATCATCATGCGAAGCCCGTGGAGTTGCATTTCAAACCATTCGTATGTAGGATTTTCAGACAACTCTCGAATTGTAGCTCTCGACACAAGATAATTGTCAGGCGTCCCATTAGAAAAAGCACGGACAACATGTAGATAATTGCTTCTTGTTGCATATTTCCTTGAGAATACGTCTCCACCAATTTTATTCCATGGCGGAACACTACCAACAATTTGTTTGTATGATTCGATTAGCTGTCCTTCAGCCTGTCGAATATGTTCAAGACCTTCTTCACCTGCATAATTAGGAATAGGACTACCCTGAGGAATATTCAGAAAATCTTGATACTGTTCCTTATTTCGATGAACAATCGGCTGGGATAGAGGCGATTGCACCAAGATTGAATACCCAAGTCTTTCATGCAGGGAAAAATAGGACCGAATTTGTTTGAATTTACAGGCATTTTCTGAAATAGGAAGCAATCCATTATGCTGTCTGAACCTAACATATAAATCAGACGCTAAACCAATGTATAAAATCTCTTTAGTATAGTAGTCCCAAAATGAATAGATGCCCGCTGATGCCCACCCATACAAATCCATAGGTGAACAGAGATCATCAATATATTGGGACATTAGCTCAACTTCATCAGATTTATAAGAATCCATAATAATTGTACCAAACATTATCCTCACCTCTTACTCGATTGTAATATAACATATATATTGTGCAAAGAACAAACAAGTTAACATCCAAAAAACTCATAAAATGATACTACGATAATTTTTATTTACCTCTCCAAATTCAACTCATTCATGATTTTTTGCACCGCATTGCAGGTATCATCAAAAGAAATATCCTTTGCATAGTCATATTCCATGCCATACTTGTCCCATTGCCTGCGGAGTGTATCACTATCCCGGATTTCCTGCATAATCTCCGGGTACTGTGTTAAGATTTTAGAACTGCCGCGCTTTTCCGTTGTCCGTTCCAGTGCCCGCCGCAGCGTTACTTTGTCGCACTCGGCTCCGCGCAGGGTATATAGAATATAGATGTCATAGTAATCTCTCGGACGGGTGTTTGCAATATTGCGGGATAGCACGGTTTCCAGCTTTTCGGCCAGAACCGTTTCAAGGTTGTAGGCCAGAACGCTGATCGTGCGGTCATCGAACAGCATTGAAAAGGGGTACTCAATTTCGCGGGGCGTTATCATATCGCCGGTGGTGACATCCACCGTCAGCGGGACGCTGATCGGTGGGTAGTTGGCTTTCAGCGACACCCGGATTCCGGGGTAATCGTCCGTTTCCCGGATGTCTGCAACGCCCAGAACTTCAAACTGCACATCATCGTCAATCTGGATTGCACACAAATCTTTGAAAATGGAAAGGATGGCTTCATGGGTCAGCGTAAAGCCCTTGATGGTCGTGTCCAAATCCATAGTGGCCCGTGTGTCCAGACCAACGATAGCCGACACCAGAAAGCCGCCTTTGATAATGAAGTTATGCTTATACGGTGAAAGCGAAATGCGTTCCAGCAGTCTTTCCAGCATATAGTTCTGCATCACAAGTTGCGCGGAAATATGCTTCTCGGCTGCTTTCTTTTTGATATAGGCTTTTAACTGCATCGGATTTTTTGTAATCATAATAAAATCTCCATGTAGCGCAGAACCTTCGGCTTCACACGAAGTCGTTCTGCGTACTGCATCAATTTGTGAATGTCTTTGTCTTTGGATGCGGCGTAACGCTTCATGGCTGCACCCACAATTTGTATATCGCTCCCGCTGCCGCGCAGGATGTCGCACAGCGTCCGTTCCAAATCGTAAACACGAATGGGATTGCCGGATGGCGATTGGATTTCAATAATGCCGAAGTCATAATTTTCTGGAATAACACGCTTGACGATCAAATCTTCCTGCTTCAAGGACAGTGCATTGTAGCCCTTGGGAAAAGTCATCGTGTACCTTGCCGGAGTGCGGTCAGAATAGCCCAGCAGATAGAGTGCGGTATCATGCGAGTAGATACCTCTGCTGTACTTCCGCTGCAACAGGTAAAAATCATCTTCCCATGCGCTGCTCTGTACATACAGACCACGCCCGAAACGGTACAGTTCCCCGCTCTCGACAAAATCATGCAGATAGCCCCGATGTAAGCCGGCTTTCGTCAACTGTGCGGCCGTAATGATGCCATTGGGGGCAGACTGCACTATTTTTTCTACTTTGCCCATGTTGTTCATGCTATCACCTCACTTGACATTCACACATTATATTATATAGAAATAATGTGTGTTCGTCAACAGTGAATTGACAATCGCACATTATTTCAGTTAAAAGTAATGTGTCGTTGTCAAGTAATGCTCACAGGGTCTTATCCCTCTCCTGCCTGTGATTCTGGAATAGAACACCGTCCACATTCTGCTTGATGATGCCATACTCCTGCATCTGGCGTTTGGCTTCGGCGTACTGCCGCTGCAGCTGGTCTTTCTGCTCGGCCAGTTGCTTATACTCGGCTTTCAGGGTGTAGAGGTCGGGCAGCTTTTGAAAGCCCTGCTCTTTCAGGGCCTTGGCCGCTGCTTCATAGAGAATCAAGGTGCCTTCGTGCCTGCGCCGGAACTGCTTTTTGTCAGCGGCCCGCTGATACTCCTGCACCAACGGGCGTAGTTCCTTACAGGTGGTGACATCCTTTATCAGCACGGCCATTTCTGCAAGTCGGCGCTCTGCTGCTTTCAATGCGGCGGCAGCTTCGGTGCTGGCGGCGGTGATCTCGGCCACCCGGCTTTCCAAATCCGGGTAGCTTTCGATTTCATGCTCGGTCAGGAAGTTCAGCGTCCGGGCCGCCTGTTTCAGATTGTGGAGTTTTGCCCACTTCTCATACCCTGCGGACTGCTGGGCCTTGATGCTGTTCTCCAAATCAATCCGCAGCGAAATTTTGCGGTTTTCTTTGGGCTTCCGCTCCACGAACCGCCCTTTGATGCGCTGGGTGATGGCTTCTTCGGTGTAGGCTTCGCCCAGCGTTTTGCAGCGGGTGAACCGTTCCTGTCCGGGCGCGCGGAACGAAACATACTTGCCACGCTTGACCTCGTAGCCCTGCTCCCGCAGGAGCCGCAGAAAATCGTCAAAATCCTTGACCTGCGGGATGGCGGCATCTATGGCGGCTTTCAGCTTCGCCTTCCAACTCGTGCCCTTGCGGTGTGCGTCCCACTCGGCATAGCTCTTGCCCCGGTCTTGACCGGGCATCACCACAGACAGGCCGTATTCCTTGCATAGCCGATCGCTAGTGCGCCGGATGTAGGCATAACTTTGTCGGTTGGAAACATACTTTCGCTGATTCACCATGTCCACAGCGCAAAAGATAATGTGGTTGTGGACGTGCCCTTTGTCAATGTGCGTAGTTAGCACATAGGGATATTTTCCTTGCAGCACTTCATCTGCAAGCTGTCGGCCAATTTCGTGGGCCTGCTCCGGCGTGGTTTCGCCCGGCGCAAAAGACTGTATCAGGTGGTGGGCCAGATTGTTGCCTTTCTGCATGGCTTGTGACAGCAGCAGTTCAAATTCGATGTCGGCGGTTTCGTAGGAGCAGGCAAAGGAGGACACCAGCATTTTTTCGTCCGTCTTGGCCGGATTCTCGATGTAGTCCAATGCCTTTTTCAGCGTTGACTTGATAGGATGTATCTTTGTAACTGCCATATCTGCGCCAATGCTCCCTTGATGTCCGCAACGTCTTGTGTGTACAGCGGCCCCATGCTGTTCAGCCGCCGTGCGATCTGATTGACGTTGACACCAATCTTTTGCAGTTCGGCGGTCTGCGCCCGGATGTCGGTGGTGTCGATGTGGACAACATAACCATCTATCAGCATCTTCCGGGCGTAGGCAGAAAAATTCCGTGTGTGCAGCAGAGCCATCTTCTGCCGGATAAGTTCCTGTTCCTCCGGCGTCACGGGAACACGCAGAACAATTTTTCGGGTTCGGTTCGTCATAGTTTCACCTCGTTTCTTGGGGGTCTGGGGTACTCCCCAGCAAGCATTTCTGCCGGGAGTGGCTACACTCCCTATGCTTGCTACGTTACCTTTCCCCACTACTATGACACCACAACACCCCCGTTTTGCCCGCAAAATGCAAAAAAAAAATAAGAGGACGCTTTTGCATCCTCTCAATGACCGTGCATGACAATCAGACACACACGGGCTCTTTTTCCTGTTCATGGATTCGTAAGGCACCGTCAATGGCACCTTCTACGATGGGTAAGTATTCTTCCGGGCAAAGCTGCAGCTTGTGGCTGACCCGCTGACGTTCCGCACTTTCTTCCCGCATGAGTTCCGGGTTGAAGTACCGCTCCACGGGCAGACCACATATTTTTATCAGCTGAATCACCACCGGCAGGCTGGGCAGCGTGCCTTCGTTTTCGATGTTCGCAAGATACCGGCTGTCACAATGTATCATGTCAGCCAGCGCACTGCGGGAAAGTTGTTTTGCCTTTCGAGCTGCCTTGACATCCGCTCCGAACGTTTCAAAGCCGGGACAGTCCTCAATTTTCGCCATTCTGCATCACCCATATACATTTTATAGTTCATGGACGATTGGCGAAATGATGCAAAATCCATTCAGCTTACACTTTATAGTTCCACTTGAAAATCAGACGCGCGCGCCAGAGTTTATTCTGGCTCTCATTCTACTTTCGTTGCGCGGTTTTTCTATACTCTAATGGCAACAATCCAGTGCTTTTGCGGAACAATTCTGCAAATCGGCTTGAAGTGGAATACCCCACTGTTTGGGCAACTTGTCCGACTGTCAGCTCTGTGTATGCCAGCAGATACTCTGCTTGGCTCATGCGCCGCTGCTGAATATACTCTGTGATGGTGCAGTCGTAGTATTTCTTAAAACAGCTTTTCAGTTTCGTTGTCCCCATGCAGGCAATCTGCGTCAGCCTTTCAAGAGGAATGTCAAAAGCATAATGGTCACTAAGATATGAAGCGACCGTCTGGACACTTTCTATATCCTGCTGCGAGAGCTTATGAACTGGTTTATCAGGATGCTTCTTCTGATATTCCACTACCATTGAAACTGCTTCTGCGACTTTTCCCTCATAAAAAAGTTTTGCGGCAATCCCTTCTCCGCGATAGTCCTTAATCTCCGTAAGCAACCGTGACATCGCAGGAAAATCTGATGTTTGGTCGATTTTGCGGAAGGCGTCAATCGGATTGATCTGTGCCTCAGGGTACAGTTTCTTCAGATAATCTTCATAATATGCGGGTGCAATCTCGATTCCAACCGAACGGATTGGAATGTTCTTATGTATCAAAGCCTTGTATGGCGCATAGCCTCCGATAAACGTTTTGATGCAGCCGGCAGACAGTCTGCGGTATGGCGATAACTCTTCCCCGGAGATAGAATCATACTGCGTAATACTCAAACATTCTGGCAAAGAACATTCCAGCATGAAATCCTTGTGGAAAGAAAAATTGTGAATTTTAATATCGTATAGGTCTTTCTGCCCATAAGTCCAGTAGGTACCTTCTCCGACTTCGGGAGAAAGTTTCCAGCAGATACCCAATGCCCCGTATTGCTGGTTATCCGAGTCACGGATAAAACCGTGTTCCGCAAGCAGGGGCGCATAAAGCTGATCGATGATTTCAGACATGAAAGTAGACCGCCTCCTTTTTTGCAACGATTGGACGAACCTTTGAAAGGAACGGACGAACATCGCCGAAACCTATTGAATGCTGTTCGTCACAAGTGTACCGTATTAGATAATGGTTAGCAGCATCTAATCGAAGAATATCACAAACCGCTTGTCGCGTCAAGACAACGAAAGGTAGGAGGCTCAAAATGAGTAATCAAGTAAATTCTATGAACAAAGGTCTGACTGTGAAAGACCTTGTAACAACTGGCATTTTTACCGCACTGTTATTTGTTTTTGTATTGGTGGGCGGTGTCTTTTTTGCAACGAATCCCGTGCTTACTTTTTTCATGCCGGCAGGAGGTGGGCTGCTTGCTGGCCCCATTTATCTTTTGCTGATTGCAAAAGTACATAAGCGTTGGAGCCTTTCTATAATGGGCGTTATCATGGGTATTATTTGGTTCGTGACTGGTATGCACTGGGCTTTTGCATTGGGCTACCTGATCATGGCGATTGTCGCGGACTTTGTTGCTGGCGCAGGACAGTACAAAAGCAAAAAACTCAACAGCCTGTCTTATATCCTGTTCTCCCTCGGTGGCACTGGTTCATATATCGTGTTCTTTGTTGACCCCAACGGCTGGGCGCAGACCATGCTGGGAAACGGAACTGAACAGAGTTACATCGACACCATGCAGGCAACTGCAAATACCGGCATCCTGATTGCCATGTTTGCTGCTGTTATCATTACATCTGCGATCAGCGCTTTTGTAGGCTGCAAAATGCTGAAAAAGCAGTTTGAAAAAGCAGGTATTACAGCATGAGCGGTAAACGCCACAAGAAAGGGCTTTGGCTCGACCCACGGGCCAAGCTCTTTCTTATCCTTATGTGTGTTTTATCGTCCATGTTTGCTCCTTCACTTGCATATCAATTTGTCCTTGTTATGCTGATTGCGGTATTGGGGGCTTTCTTTGGAAAGTGGAAATATGTCATTAAGGCTGTATGCTTTTATGCGGTCATCTGTGCCCTGACAGTTTGGATCATGGCAGAAATGACAGGCACGCTGCGGACAATGTTTATTGCCTTTTTAGGATTGTTTCATAAGGTCTATGCGTGCGGAACCTTGGCCGGGATTGTTCTGACTACTACAAAAGTCAATGAGTTCCTGTCTGCTATGAACCGTGTCCACGCACCCAAAAAGTTAGTAATTCCTATGGCAGTTATGCTACGGTACATTCCAACTATTCAAGAGGACTGGCGCTATATCAAGGACGCTATGCGGATGAGAGATGTTTCACCTTCTCTGGCGAGCTTTTTAGCACATCCGGGCATGACAGTTGAGTGTATTTATGTTCCTTTGTTGATGGCAGCTTCAAAAGCAGCGGATGATCTTTCTGTTGCTTCTGTCACCCGTGGAATCGAAAATCCCAATCCACGCACCTGCCTTGTCCAGATAAAATGCGGAGCTGCCGACTGGGGCGTCATGGCCGTTGCCGTAGCTTATCTGATTTTTGAATTATGTGTGCGGGGAGGTGTGATCGGTTGATTGAGTTTGAAAATGTATCGTTTTCCTATACAGGACAGGAACATGGCGGGCTGCATGACATCAATTTGAAAATTTCGGACGGAGAATGTGTCCTGTTCTGTGGCCGCAGCGGGTGCGGAAAAACAACGATCACAAGGCTGGTGAATGGACTGATCCCTCAGTTTTATCAGGGAGATATTCATGGTCGTGTTCTGGTAGATGGTCAGGAAATCAGCAATATCCCCATGTATCAGATTGCCGCTAAGGTCGGCTCCGTTTTCCAAAATCCACGGACGCAGTTTTTCAATGTTGATACAGACAGCGAGATTGCCTTTGGGATTGAAAATGAAGCTCGCCCTCCTAAGAAATTGGCTGAGCGAGTAGAACAGACAACTGAAGATTTGCATATTCAAAAGCTACGGAACCGGAATATTTTTGAGTTGTCCGGCGGAGAAAAGCAGAAAATCGCCTTTGCTTCTGTTTATGCCATGAACCCACAGATTTATCTACTGGATGAACCATCCTCTAATCTGGATATGACTTCGATCCAGGAATTAAGGGACCATTTGCGGCTGATAAAAAAGCAGGGCAAAACAGTTTTGATAGCGGAACATCGTCTGTACTACCTGACGGAGTTGGCTGACCGAATTGTTTATCTGGAAAAAGGAGAAATCAAAGGAATATACACCTCGGAAGAATTTCGGCAGCTATCGGAACATGAGCGTGAACACATGGGGCTGCGGGCTGTTGATCTACAGGCGGTATTCCCGCCAAAAGCCCACTTGCCTGCGCCTACCCCTGTATTGGAACTGCGGAATGTGACGCTCCGTTACAAGAAACAAACCATTTTGCATGACATTGTCCTATCCGCGGGAAAGGGCGAAGTGATTGGCGTGGTCGGCCACAATGGAGCCGGAAAGACTACATTTTCTCGCGCTCTCTGTGGGCTTCACAAAGACTGCGATGGACAATTTTTGTGGGAAAGCAAGCCGATTGAGCGTAAGGAAAGGCTGCAACGCTCTTATATGGTCATGCAAGATGTGAACTATGAGCTTTTCGCTGACAGCGTAGAAGCAGAATGTTCCTTTGGCATCCGAAATCCAGACCAAACGCTGGTAAATGCAACTTTGGAAGAACTGGGGCTTTCCCCATATCGAGAACAACATCCAAACACGCTTTCCGGCGGTCAAAAGCAACGAGTAGCTGTAGCTGTCAGCATGATTTGTGGGAAAGACTTGCTTGTATTTGATGAACCGACCAGCGGCCTTGACTTTGACAGTATGACGCAGGTTGCAGGATTGATCCGGCGATTATCCAATATGGGAAAAGTCATTTTCATTGTCACCCATGATTTTGAGTTTGTCTGCCGTACCTGTTCCCGTGTCTTACATTTTGACGAAGGCGAAATACCCGATGACGTATTAGTTACAATGGATGCCCTTCCGAAATTGAGAGAGCTTTTCTCTGTCAAGGTGAATGTCCCCGCAGGGGACAGAGAGGGCGGCCTGGGTCGTTCAGATGGAAAGGCGAGGTAGTCTATGAAGCAGAAAAAAGAAAACAGTGTAGCATTGCTGCTGCATTGGGCAGGAGAACAAAAATTTTGGTTGTTTCTGGCAATCCTGCTGTCCATGTGCAGCGGGCTGTGTATTATTATCCCATATATTGGAATTTACAGGTTGATGGATGCTACATTTAACAGTGCCTGCACACAAGAACTTGTAGTGCAGACTGTGGCAATGATTGCCGCTGCTGTCACCCTGCGTTTTGTCCTGTTCGGATGTTCCGGCGTGGCGGCCCATAAAGGCGCCTACGGCGCACTGTTCAAAGTGCGCTGTATGGTGGCGGAACACATGGCCAGAGCGCCTTTGGGCGCCCTGAATGAACGGCGCACAGGAGATATTAAAACGGTTCTGAATGAAGATATTGAAAAGCTGGAGCTATTTCTGGCGCATAATCTTCCCGACCTTGTGTGCTATCTGGTTGGACCGGTAGTCATCTTTATTTATCTGATGACCGTTAATGTTCCATTGGCGTTGATTTCCCTTGTCCCTCTGGTTCTGGCCGTGGTAGTAATGGGGATAATGTTCCGCAATACAGATGACCTGATGGAACGAGCCAACCAATCCATTACTGCACTGAACTCCGTTATGATTGAATACATCAGCGGAATGAAACTGATTAAAGCCTATAACATGGGGAGTAAGTCGTTCCGAAAATTGTCTGACGCAATCCAGGAGGAAAACGCCATGTGGAATGAGACTTCCCGGAGTATGGGGCCTCCGTATGCAGCGTTTGTCGTTATCATTGAATGTGGAATGCTGCTGATGGTTCCGATAGGCGGGATGTTTTTCCTGAAAGGTTCGCTGACAGCCAGTGCGCTACTGCTGTTTGTGTATGTTGGTTCTATGTATTTAACAGAAATTCGGCCTTTACAGGAATTGGGCACAAACTTTGCAAATGTACTGAACGCGATTACCAAAACCAAAGAAATACTGGACATTCCGATTTATGAGGGTGGAACAGACTTCCCCCAAAAACATGATATTGAACTTCGGAATGTCCGATTTTCTTATGACGGTAAAACCGATGTACTGCATGGTGTCAACCTCAAAATCCATGATGGCGAGCGCATGGCTCTTGTGGGCCGATCTGGTGCCGGTAAAAGCACTGTGATTGAACTTATTTCCCGGTTCTACGATGTGCAGGAAGGCGAAGTGCTGATTGGCGGCAGAAATGTCAAGGAACTTGACTACGATACCATTCTGAAAAATATAGCCATCGTGTTTCAAAAGACTTTCCTCACCCGTGACAGTGTGTTGGAAAATATCCGCATGGGTAGTAACGCTACTCTGGAAGAAGTGCGGGCTGCTGCAAAAGAGGCACAGATTGATGACTTTATCATGTCCCTGCCGGATGGATATGACACAAAAGTGGGCAGTTTCGGCTCCCGCTTTTCCGGCGGAGAAAAGCAGCGGATTGCGATTGCCCGCGCAATTCTGAAAAATGCACCCATCTTGATTTTGGACGAGGCCACAAGTGCCTCTGACCCAGAAAATCAGATGGAGATTGATAAAGCCATTCAAAATCTATGCAAAGGCAAAACAGTTATTGTAGTAGCACACCGTTTGAGTGCTTTGAAAATGTGCAACCGGGTGGCTGTGGTGGAAAACCATACAATTACCAGCGTTGGCACCCATGAGGAAGTTCGGAAGAACAACGCCTACTATCGAAAAGCGTGGGATGACTACGAAACAGCCCGGAATATCACTTATCAGTTGGAGGGCGGTGAGCAGCATGAATGAGCATGATGTATTGAAAAAGAACCGCAATTTCTATATTGGTGTCGGCGGAACCGTTCTTGAAGGACTTCTCTCCGGCAGCCTGTTTATGCTGCTTTACTCTGTTATGCAGTTTTTGTGGTCGAGTCAATTTGACATGAACCGAGTTCTGGCTCTGACTGGTATCATTGCAGTGATTTTTCTTCTCCGTATCCTGATTTACAGCTATGGTTATACCAAAGCGCAGATTGGCGGTGCAGAGGTCAGCAAGAATATTCGGCTTTTTATGGGTGACCATTTGAAGCGCATCCCACTGTCCCGGTTTACGCAGGGACAGACCGGCGATTATATCAACACTATCACAAGCGATGTAAACAACTATGAAAAAATTCTGACCCATAAGGTCGGAGATTTGGCAAAGAATTTTGCCTTGTCGTTCATGTTGATCATTTTTGTTATGACGATTTATGTCCCGGCTGGAATTATTCTGTTGATTGCTGACATTCTTTTAATCCCCGGCTTGTGGCTTTCTTTCCGCATGGTGCAGAAATACGGAAAAGAAAAGAACGATATTTGTGCGGAGAATGTCAGCAGCATTGTTGAATATGTTTCTGGCATTCAGACTTTCCGTGCTTATGGTGTAGGCGGTATGAAGAATAAAACCGTTATTAACGCCATGCGGGAGTTTAGCCGTATTAGTTTTGTATACGAGGCAAAAGTGCTGCCGATCGGTACAGGATTTGGCATTTTGAGCTGGCTATCCTGTCCGCTGGTTATCTGGCTGGCTTATACACCTTGGGCTACGGGGACGCTGAACACGGTAGACTACCTTTTGATTTGTATGCTGCCCTTGTTCTGTGCAAAGCTGGCCAACTCGATTTTTGTAGACCTCACCAGTTATAAAAACCTGATGATTTCGAAGAACAAAATCTTGGGTGTAATGAATGAGCCGGAGGAAACAGGCAGTATGGAGCCGCTTCACACAACCACCCATGAAATCATCTTTGACAATGTAGATTTTTCGTATGTACCCGGTGAGCCGATACTAAAACACGCTACCTTTACGGTGCCGGATCAAAAACTCACAGCCATTGTCGGAGACTCTGGTTCTGGCAAATCCACCATTTTGAACCTGATTGCAAAATATTACGAAGCAACGGGCGGGACGATTTCTATTGGAGGTAAGCCCATTAACCATGTAGCCGCCGAGCGGGTTCTGGAACAAGTTTCTATGGTAGACCAAGACGTATTTCTCTTTGATGATACCATCCGGGATAATATCCGACACGCCCGTCCTAATGCTACGGACGCAGAAATCGAGGCTGCCTGCCGGGAAGCCAACTGTGACAGCTTCATCCGTAAGATGGAAAAGGGATACGATACGCTGACTGGCGAGAATGGAAATCTTCTCTCTGGCGGTGAGCGGCAGCGAATTTCAATAGCCCGCGCTATCCTGAAAAACAGCCCTATCCTGCTTTTGGATGAAGCAACCGCATCTCTTGACATTGAAAATGAGCTTGCCGTAAAGCAGGCCATCGCCAATCTGCTAAAAGAGAAAAAGACAGTGGTAATGATTGCTCATACCCTTTCCATTGTCAAAAATGCAGACCAAATCCTTGTAATGGGTGATGGACAGATTGCTGAATCGGGAACCCACGAAGAATTGCTTGCGAAGGGCGGAAAATATGCAGCTATGTGGAACGCAGAGCAAAAAATATCGGCTTGATAGAAAATAAAGCGGCAGGGGTGATACCTGCTGAACCGAATGCGATATTAGCGCAGAAATCTATGAATGGCTGAAAGACGCCTTTAAGAAAGAACAATCATATAGCACATGAGCCTGCCCCGACTAAGGGGAAATAAAAAGCCGTTGGTTTGAGCAGGTGATTTTGTGTACCTATTTTGAACCGACGGCTTTTGAGAAAATCAGGGCCGCCGGTTCTTTTTGCTTATCAGCGCGTTTCATCGTCCGTATGGCGGCCGCTAGGAGGATGCCACTATGCGCCTGATATTCTATCGGTCACTCAACTTTGAATCATCAAAAAAAGCCTTGCTCCCGTACAGGGTCAGCAGGACTTTTACTATGTACTATACGATGTATCTACTGCGCGTTTCGTGCTGCCATTATGCCCGGTTGGCCGTTTTCGGTCTGCTGGGCTTTTCTATTGCCGCCTGAAAAGCTGCCTGTTTCAAAAATATTTTTGGAAATTTTCAAAAAAGCGGGCAGAATCGGGTGTTTCAGGTGTCATATTAGCGGAAAGGGAAAAATCCACCCGACATCCCCACGGAAAGGGGGTGAGAAGATGGAAGCTATCCCTCGCAACGATGGCGAACAGTACCGATTCGATGCGTTCTGCAAAGCGGTGCTGCGAAATGAGGCCCGGAACTATCACCGAAATAAGAAACGTCTGCTTGACCGTGAAAAGTCATTCAGCGTTCTTTCGTTGGAAGAACTGGGGCAGCTCACGAGTGTAGACCATTATCCAAGTGAAGAATTTGTATTTTCATCCTACGGCTGTGATCTGCACATCGACAATGAACTTGTTGCCAATGCGTTTGCCGCTCTGCCAAAGCAAGAACAAAGCATTCTGATTCTGTTTTGCGTTCTGGAACTGGGCGATGGCGAGATTGGCGACCTCATGGGAATGTCCCGGAGTGCTGTACAGCGCCACCGGACAAAAACGCTGAACGAGCTGCAAAAAAAGCTAAAGGCGCACTTGCCGGAGGGAGGTTAGGCGTAAATGAACTCCTATGAACACACGAGCAGAGAGTTTTTACCGCTCTCGGTGATTCGCTCTGCCTGCGCTGGGGACACCGATGCAGTTGAACAGGTTTTGCGACATTACAGAGGCTATATCAACAAGCTCTGTACAGGCATTCTCTATGACAAGCACGGTCAGCCTCATGTGTGCATAGACGAGTACATGAAACGCCATCTGGAAATCAAACTGATTTCTTCTATTGTAACCAAAGCCGAAACGGTCTGACCCTTTCCACGTTTCGGGACAGCACCTTGAAAAATATGCCCGCAGGACAATGGCGGTGCATTATAGGGCAAACGGATACGTTGCTGTCTGTATCGAGCCGGACGGCGGGTGCGCCACGATGCTTTTCTTTGAAAAGTGGAGCGATCACCACCCCGCCGCAATGCAAGCGCGGCTGCTTGCGGGCCATGACATACCGACAGGCTGATACTCCCTTACCGTCAAAGTCCGAGCGTTCAGAGCGTCGCAGGCAATGAGTAGGGCTGCATGAGGAATGCAGGGGTGAGATTCCCGTGGGCTGCTGCCAGCAGCCATCCGTTGGCTCATTTTTTGATTTTTAAGAAAGGGGATTTTTACGATGCAAGCGAAAAAGACAAACCCTGAAAAAACAAAAAATCCAGAGATGCTTACTCTGGATTCGACTTATCGTATTGGCAATCGCTCCTTTATCGTTGAGCCGGTGTTCAAAGAAGAAAGCTCCCAGACCTTAGGAGAAGTTCTTCTCCGGCTGATGAAATCCGAAAGCGAAAAATTATAATGACCTTTCGGGAGGCAGCGGACAGAGAAAGCGGATTGTGTTATAATATAGGTGTACAAGTGAATTTGCTATTCGACTGTCCCAAGAAAGGAGCGAGTATGAAACAGTCGAGTAACAAGAAATCCCGTGAAGCAACCGCTTTTCTCTATGAGCGTCTTTCCCGTGATGATAATTTGGAGGGCGAGAGTTACAGCATCGGCAACCAAAAGAAACTGCTCACCAAAGTTGCAAAGGAAAAAGGCTATACCAATCTGGTTCACTTTCTGGATGATGGCATTTCCGGCGTGACCATGAACCGTCCCGGTTTCGTTGAAATGATGCAGCAGCTTGAACAAGGGAAAGCCTCCGCTGTGTTCGTCAAAGACCTTTCCCGTCTGGGCCGAAACTATATTGAGGTCGGACGGCTGACAGAAGAATTTTTCCCGGACCATGACATCCGACTTGTTGCCGTTTCGGACAACATCGACACGGCCGAGGGAGAAAATGAACTGGCACCCATCCGAAACCTGTTCAATGAGTGGTATGCCCGCGACATCAGCAAGAAACGCCGTATCAGTAATAAAATCAAAGGCAACTCCGGCGAACCGATGGGACTTCCTCCCTATGGGTATATCAAGGACCCGAACAATCCCAAGCATTGGGTCATTGATGAAGAAGCTGCACAAGTTGTCCGGCGCATTTTTGATATGACGTTGGAGGGCTTTGGCACGGAACAGATTGCCACCCAGTTTGAAAAGGAAGGCATCCTGACGCCGCAGGCCTACTGGATTCAGAAAGGCATCGGCCGTCCCGGAAAGAGCAAGACGCGCCCCGCCACCAAGTGGAATGGCTCCACGATTACCCATCTTCTGTACCAGCAGGAGTATTGTGGTGATGTTCTGAACTTCAAAACCTACTCCAAGTCCTACAAGAACAAAAAGCGGATTCATAACGACCCGGAAAATTGGGTAGTGTTCCAAGATGTTCACGAACCCATTATTGAACGTGCCGTATTTGAACAGGTACAGCAGAAACGCGGAAAAATGCGCAAACGCCGTACCAGCAACGGAGAACACAATATGTTCTCCGGCTTACTTGTCTGCGCAGACTGCGGCTGCAATCTGCACTTCCACTTCAATCAGGGCAACCCGGAAATCAAGTATTTCAACTGCTCCAACTACAAGGGCAACCGTGGCACCTGCCAATCCACCCATTACATCCGTGTAGACTTTCTGGAAGAAGTGGTGCTGGGCGAAATTCGGCGGCTGACCAAGTTTGCCAGCCTCTATGAGGACGACTTTTTGAAGGCTGTTATCGGGCACTCCCAGCAGGCGGACGAAGCCGACCGCAAGCTGAAAGAGAAAGAGTTGAAAGCACTCCTTGCCCGTGATGAAGAACTGGACGGCCTCTTTGAGCGCATCTATGAGGACAATGTTTCCGGCAAAATCTCTGATGAACGCTTTTCCAGAATGTCCCGGAGATATGAGGACGAGCAAAAGGAGCTGACCGAGAAAATCAAACAGCTCCGCTCCGAAATCGAAAAGCAGAGCAGCCGAACTATGACAACGGATATGTTCATCAGTCTGGTTCGCAAGTACACCAGAGCAAAAAAGCTGACACCCCGGATGCTGAATGAACTGGTGGAAAAAATCGAAGTGTTCAATGCAGAAAAGGTCAACGGTGTATGGGAGCAGCGGCTCCGCATTCACTACAACTGCGTGGGCACCATCGAGATTCCAAGCGCACTTCCTTTACCGACACCTGATGTGTCGGTGAATACAAGAAAAGGCGTAGTTGTGAACTACGCCCCCTGTGATGTCGCTATTTAGCAAATAAAAAATGACGAATGCTCTTTAACAGCTAAATGCTGTAAGAACATTCGTCATGGTGCGGCTAACAGGACTTGAACCTGCACGTCGTGGACACTGGACCCTAAAACCAGCGCGTCTGCCAATTCCGCCATAGCCGCATAACAAAAATAGTATACGTTTTTTTGTGCGGTTTGTCAATGGCAAAACCGTATTGACACGGGCATCCGCTTTAATAAAGGAAGGCTTGCGCACAATTTACGTTTTATCTATGGACGTGTGCCCCTGCTGTACGGTATACTATAGGCAAACCGCCTGCCAGCCTGTGACCACGGAGGTAGACTTTGAAAAAGAACATCCTAGCCAAGCTCTCGCCCTTCCATTTCTTGATGCTGCTGATCGCGGGCATCATCAATGCTATCGGTGTAACGCTGTTTATTGCGCCGGTACAGCTGTACGACAGCGGCATCTCCGGCACATCCATCCTGCTCTCCCAGCTGACGCCGGACTATCTTTCGCTGTCCTTCTTCCTGATCCTGCTCAACATCCCGCTGCTACTGTTCGGCTTCAAGCGGCAGGGGGCGGTGTTCTCGATTTACGCCATCTTTACGGTCTGCGTCTACTCGGTGGCGGCCTGGCTCATCACCGATGTGCTGCCCATCGACGTCAGCATTGCCTCGCCGCTGGCGGGCACGGATTTGTTTTTGTGTGCGCTGTTCGGCGGCATCATCTCGGGCGTTGGCAGCGGCCTGGCCATCCGCTACGGCGGCGCGATGGACGGCATTGAGGTCGTCGCCGTCATCTTTGCAAAGCCGCTCGGGCTGTCCGTCGGTACATTTGTGCTGATTTACAACGTGCTGCTGTACATGATCTGCGGCATCGTCATGGGCAGCTGGATACTGCCGCTCTACTCCATCGTCACCTACGCGGCGGGCTCCAAGACCGTGGATTTCATCGTGGACGGCCTTGACAGCGCCAAGGCAGCCATGATCATCACGACCCACCCGGACGAGATCGCCCGCGCCGTGTCGGAGGAATTCGGCACGGGCCTGACCATCATAGACGCCCACGGCTTCTACTCGGACACGCCCAAGACGGTGCTGTACGTTGTGGTCAACCGCTTCCAGACCGTCAAGCTCAAGACGCTGGTCAAGGGTGTCGACGCAAACGCCTATATGGCCATCAGCCCGGTGGCCGACCTGCTGCACGGCAGCAAGGAAGAAGAAACCGCCTGACCCAAGCCGCCCCCTGCATCCCCGCGATGCAGGGGGCTTTTTGTGACATAATCCGCGGACTGCCTGCACATTCTAATCCCAAAGCGAGGGATGAATATGCACCGACACAAATTTTTACGGCATGCGGCGGCCCTGCTGGCGGCAGCGGCCCTGCTGGCGGCCGTGGTACTGGCGGGCCTGGCGGCGGCTTTGCCGGATACACTTTACACCGACGGCCCGGCGGCGGAGCTGGAAATTGCCTCGATGCCCTACCTGACCGTAAAAAAGCGGCAGGGGAGCGTGGCCGCGGACAGCACGACGCCTGACACAAGCGCCAACGTCACGCTGACGCTGTTCGGCACGCTGCCGGTCAAGACCGTGCGTGCCGTCAGCACCGAGCGGCGCACCGTGCAGGTCTGCGGGACACCGTTCGGCGTCAAGCTGTTCTCCGACGGGGCGCTTGTCGTGGCGTTCTCGGATCGCTACACGGCGCTGGGCAGTGAGAACCCCGCCAAGGCAGCCGGGCTGCGGCTGGGCGATTTGATCGTCTCCGCCAACGGCAGGCCGGTACGCAGCAACGAGGACCTGACCGCGGCCATTCAGGCGGCGGGCGGCGCACCCCTGACCGTGGTGTATCGGCGCAGCGGTGCCCGGCACACGGCGACGCTGACCCCGACGGCGGACGAAAACGGTCACTACAAGGCGGGCGTCTGGGTGCGGGACTCGGGCGCAGGCATCGGCACAATGAGCTTTGTGGACCCGCAACGCGGCACATTCGCGGGGCTGGGGCATTCCATCAGCGATGCCGACACAGGTGCGGACCTGACGCTGCTCTCCGGGGAAATCGTCCCGGTGACGATTACCGGCTGCATCCGCGGCGCAGCGGGCAGCCCGGGCGAGCTGCGCGGGGAGTTCGCCGCCGCACCAGCCGGAACCGTGTTGGCCAACGATGCCGCCGGGGTCTACGGCAGCTACACCGGCAGCTGCACCGCCCCGGTACTGCCCGTGGCAAATTTGCAGGAGGTCACGCCCGGCGAGGCCGAGCTGTGGACCACTGTGCTGGGCACGGCGGCGCAGCCCTATACGATTCAGGTCGAGCGTGTGACGATGACCGGCAGCGACCCGAACCGAAACCTGCTGATCCGCGTGACGGACAAGCGCCTGCTTGATGCCACCGGCGGCGTAGTGCAGGGCATGAGCGGTTCGCCCATCGTGCAGAATGGCCGTCTGGCGGCAGTGCTTACACATGTGCTGGTGAACGATCCGAGCAGAGGCTACGCAATCTTTGCGACAACCATGCTGGAAAAAGCGGATGCTGTCGCCAGCAGCAAATGAGCGCCGAAAGTGAGACGCAGCGGGCGAAAAAGAGGGACTGCTGACCGACAACAAAAACGACGAAAAGAATAAAATGATGTTGATACGTGTACTATCTTGCCGATGACTGACGAATTATAGAAAAAATTGTCGAACGAAAATTTCGGGAAATAACAATAAACAGCGGGAAATCTATTGATAAATGTGGGAAAATATGGTAGAATTCCCAATGTAAACAGAAGCCGAGCGAAGTTTACGCGCGGGGTACGCGCAGCTCAAAATGTATGGAGGATATGTGACGATGGAAAAGATCAAATTTGTAATGACCGACACGGACACGCAGGTGTCCGCTGTGTGCCGCCGTGCGCTGGAAGCCAAAGGCATTGCCGTGACCGTCTGCGAGAAGAACGGCACCAAGGCCCTGGAAACCCTTCTGGCCGTTCATCCGCAGGCCGTTCTGCTGGATGCGTTCATGCCGGACTTGGACGCGATCACGGTCAAGCAGCGCTACGAGGCCCAGAACACCAGCAGCACCCACACGACGTTCTTCGTCACGGGGGCATTCCAGAGCGAGGAGATGGAGCAGGAACTTCTTGACAGCGGGTTCTCGTTCTTCTTCGTCAAGCCGTTTGACGAGTCGGTCCTCGTCAGCCGTGTGCTGAAGGCGGCGGGCAACACGATGCGCCCGCAGGTCGTCTCGCAGGACAGCGATGAGCTGACTGTGACGGAAATTCTGCACCAGATCGGCGTACCCGCGCACATCAAGGGTTACCAGTTCCTGCGCGACGCCATTCTGCTGACGATCTCCGACCACGGGTACATCAACGCTGTGACCAAGCGGCTTTATCCCGAAATCGCCAAGCGCAACATGACCACGGCCAGCCGCGTCGAGCGCGCGATCCGCCACGCCATCGAGGTCGCTTGGGACCGCGGCGACGTGGACACGCTGAACAGCTACTTTGGTTATACGATCCACAACCTGCGCGGCAAGCCGACGAACAGTGAATTTATTGCCATGATAAGCGATAAAATTCGTCTGGACAAAAAGCGGCATGCGTAAACTGCCCGCCGCCCGGTTGCCACACTCCCAACTTCGTGTTATAATACATTTATTATAAGGCAATACCAAAACAAAAGCACCGCAGGATGCACACTGCGTCCGCCGGTGCCGCCAAAATAACACGGAGAAGGAATCGGCTATGGACAAAATGCTTAAAATTGCGGTTGCGGGAACGGGCTATGTGGGACTTTCCATTGCAACGCTGCTGGCGCAGCACCACGAGGTCTGCGCGATTGACGTGATCCCGGCCAAGGTCGATCTCATCAACCGGCGCAAATCTCCGATCCGGGACGAATACATTGAAAAATACCTGGCCGAAAAGGAACTGAAGCTGACCGCCACGCTTGACCCGGCACAGGCGTACAGCGGCGCGGACTTTGTCGTCATCGCCGCGCCCACAAACTACGACAGCCGCACCCAGCACTTTGACACCTCGGCTGTCGAGGCGGTCATTCAGCTTGTCATGCGGTACAACCCCAACGCCGTCATGGTCATCAAGTCGACGATTCCCGTGGGCTACACGGTGTCGGTGCGCGAAAAATTCGGCAGCAGCAACATCATCTTCAGCCCCGAGTTCCTGCGCGAGTCGAAGGCACTCTACGACAATCTTTACCCGAGCCGCATCATTGTCGGCACTGACCTGAACGACCCGCGCCTGGTGGAGGCCGCGCACACCTTTGCGGCGCTGCTGCAGGAGGGAGCTATCAAGGAGAACATCGACACGCTGTTCATGGGCTTCACCGAGGCCGAGGCTGTCAAGCTGTTTGCCAACACCTATCTGGCGCTGCGCGTGGCGTACTTCAATGAGCTGGACACCTACGCCGAGAGCAAGGGTCTGAATACCCAGCAGATCATCGACGGTGTCTGCCTTGACCCGCGTATCGGCAGCCACTACAATAATCCCAGCTTCGGCTACGGCGGCTACTGCCTGCCCAAGGATACCAAGCAGCTGCTGGCCAACTATGCCGATGTGCCCGAAAAGCTGATCGAGGCCATTGTTGACAGTAACCGCACCCGCAAGGACTTTATCGCGGACCGTGTGCTGAAGCTGGCCGGGTACTACGGCTACGCCGACGAGAATGAGTATGACGCCGGCAGGGAAAAGCCCGTGACCATCGGCGTCTACCGCCTGACGATGAAGAGCAACAGCGATAACTTCCGCCAGAGCTCGATTCAGGGTGTCATGAAGCGCATCAAGGCCAAGGGGGCGACGGTCATCATCTATGAACCGACGTTGAAGGATGGCGAGACCTTCTTTGGCAGTGTTGTTGTCAACGATTTGGACAGGTTCAAGGCACAGTCGCAGGCCATTCTGGCAAACCGCTATGACAAATGCCTGGACGACGTAAAGGAAAAGGTCTACACGCGCGACATCTTCCGCCGCGATTGACCGTGTTTGCCATGCTGTTTATGCAGCTGCGCCGCGCCCCGATGACCCGGGGCACGGCAGCAGCTGCTTTATTTTTTTGAAATTCAGGCAAAATCCGGCAGAAAATTGTAAAAACGCGCTTGACAGACGTCCCTCCTTCGTGTATAATCATACCTGTTGTTTGCCTCTGTAGCTCAGTCGGTAGAGCAGGGGACTGAAAATCCCCGTGTCATTGGTTCGATTCCGATCGGAGGCACCATTTTATGCGGCCGTAGCTCATCTGGTAGAGCGCCACCTTGCCAAGGTGGAGGTAGCGAGTTCGAGCCTCGTCGGCCGCTCCACTTTTGACCACCCTTCGGGGTGGTTTTTTTGTGCCGAAATCTCACCAAAATAGTGCATACCTCGACTTTTGCCCATTGACAGCGGCACTTTTATAACAGTATACTTAAACTGTTCTTTTGCGAAAGCGGAAGAACGATTTGCGGTATAGTATTAAAAGGAGTGCGGAATCATGAAAAACTCGAATAGCAAAACCTTCGTTGCCGTCGGCATCGGCGCAGCCCTGTTCTTTGTTCTGGGGCGCTTTGTCGCTATCCCCAGCCCGGTGCCCAACACCAACATCAGCCTGCAGTACGCGGTGCTCGGTCTGCTGGCCGCCATGTACGGCCCTGTGGCCGGCGCCCTGATCGGCTTCATCGGCCATGCCCTCATCGACCTGTCCTGGGGCGGCATCCCGTGGTGGAGCTGGGTCATCGCCTCCGCCTTCACCGGCGTGGTCGTCGGCCTGTTTGCCAAGAAGCTGAATGTGCAGGAGGGCGACTTCAACAAGCGTAAGGTCGCCACCTTCGCCATCGCCAATGTCGTGGCCCATGCCATTGCCTGGATCGTCGTTGCGCCTGTGCTGGACATCCTGATCTACGCCGAGCCCGCCAATAAGGTCTTTGCACAGGGTGCGTTTGCCGCTGTGTCCAACATCATCACGGCTGTTGTCGTCGGCGGCCTGCTGATTCTGGCCTACACCAAGACCATCGCCAAGAAGGGCTCTCTGGACAAAGAGTAATCCGCTGTAAACCCGTATGCCTTCCCACAAACGCGGGAAGGCATTTTGCTGTTCCACCACAATTTCCCCTGCGAGGTGCCGTATGGCTGAAACGAGAACCCCGATCATATCCTTCAAAAATTTTTCCTTCCAATATCGCGCCCAGAAGCAGCCCACGCTGCATGACATCAATCTGGACATCTACCCCGGGGAGCGCGTGCTGATCGCCGGGCCGTCCGGCAGCGGCAAGTCCACGCTGGCGGCCTGCATCAACGGCCTGAACCCGTTTTCCTACCCCGGCGAATGCACGGGCACGCTGACTGTGGACGGCGTGGACGCGCCCCACAGCAGTATTTTTGAGCTGGCGGGCCACGTCGGCACGGTGCTGCAGGACCCGGACGGCCAGTTCATCGGCCTGACGGTGGGGGAGGACATCGCCTTTGCGCTGGAGAACAGCTGCACCCCGCAGGACGAAATGCACGAGATCACCCGCCGCGCCGCCGAGCTGGTCGGCATCGAGAACCACCTCGACTACGCTCCGCACGAGCTTTCCGGCGGTCAGAAGCAGCGCGTCAGCCTCGCGGGCGTCATGGTCGACGAGGTGAAGATTTTACTGTTTGATGAGCCGCTGGCAAACCTTGACCCGGCCACGGGCAAGCAGGCCATTGAGCTGATCGACGCGATCCAGCAAAAGACCGACACGACGGTCCTCATCATTGAGCACCGCCTTGAGGACGTGCTCTGGCGCAGCGTGGATCGCATTGTGCTGGTCAACGAGGGCCGCATCCTGGCCGACCTGCGCCCCGACGAGCTGCTGTCCGGCGCACTGCTGGCAGAAAACGGCATCCGTGAGCCGCTGTACATCACGGCTATGCGGTATGCGGGCATTGACATCACGCCCGCCAAGCACCCCGCCCACGTTGACTCCGTCGTGCTGGATGACCGATACCGAGAAGCTGCGCGCCTGGTTCCGCGCCGAGCCGCTGCCCGCGGCCAAGCCTGCCCCGACCCCGCTGCTGGAGGTCAAGGGTCTGTCCTTCGGCTACAGCAAGGACCAGCACACCCTGTCCGACGTGAGCTTCACGATTGGAAAAGGGGAGATGGTCAGCATCGTGGGCCGCAACGGCGCGGGCAAGTCAACGCTCTCCAAGCTGATCTGCGGCTTTGAGACGCCCGACAGCGGTGAAATTTTCTTTGACGGAAAAGACCTGAAAGACGAAAACATCCGCCGCCGCGCCAGGCATATCGGCTATGTCATGCAGAACCCGAACCAGATGATCTCCAAGACGATGATCTTTGACGAGGTCGCGCTGGGCCTGCAGGGCAGCGGCCTGACCGATGCTGAGATTCGCGCCAGGGTCGAGGACACGCTGAAGGTCTGCGGCTTGTACCCGTTCCGCAACTGGCCCATCTCGGCGCTGAGCTTCGGCCAGAAAAAGCGTGTGACCATCGCCAGCGTGCTGGTGCAGGACCCCGAGCTTATCATTCTGGACGAGCCGACGGCGGGCCAGGATTTCCGTCATTACACCGACATTATGGAGTTCCTGCGCGGGCTAAACGCCAAGGGTGTGACCGTGGTCATGATCACCCACGACATGCACCTGATGCTGGAATACACGCCGCGGGCGCTGGCCTTTTGCGACGGGCGGCTCATTGCGGACCGCAGCGCGGCGGCCATCCTCTGTGACCCGGCGCTGATCGAGCAGGCGGCCTTGAAGGAGACGAGCCTTTACACGCTGGCCAACCGCTGCGGCATCACGCCCGCCGAGAAATTTGTGGAGCGCTTTATCGCGGCAGACAGGGAGGTGCGCGCCGATGGCTGCTAATACCGTTTTGAACTATATGCCGCGCAAAAGCGTGGTACACGACCTGACCGGCACGACAAAGCTGGCGTTCTTTCTGCTGTTTACCTTCGCCAGCATGATCACCTACAACACCTGGGTGCTGCTGGGGCTGATGGCCGTCAGCTTTGCGGTGTTCAGGCTCAGCCACATCAAGCTGCGCGAGGTTCGTTTCATGCTGGTCTTTATGCTTGTGTTCCTCGCACTGAACGACCTGTTCATCTTTCTGTTCGACCCGAACCAGGGCACGGCGCTCTACGGCACCCGCACGGTGCTTTGCCACCTGTTCTGGCGGTACGACCTGACCGCTGAGCAGCTGTTCTATATGTTCAACATCTCGCTGAAATATTTTGTCGCGCTGCCGGTGGCCATTCTGTTCATCTCGGCCACGAACCCCAGTGAGTTCGCCGCCAGCCTGAACAGCATCGGCATCTCATACAAGGTCGGCTATTCCGTCGCCATTGCGCTGCGGTACATTCCGGATATTCAGCGCGATTACCACAGCATCAGCCAGGCACAGCAGGCCCGCGGCGTCGAGCTGGGCCGCAGCGAGCCGTTCTTCAAGCGCCTGAAGAATTCGGTCAGCATCCTGCTGCCGCTGATTCTGACGAGCCTGAACCGTATCGACACGATCTCCAACGCCATGGAGCTGCGCGGCTTCGGCAAGCATGACAAGCGCACCTGGTACACCCGCCGCCCCTTTGCCCGCCGCGATTTTATCGCGCTGGCAGTCGGCGTCGTGCTGCTGCTCATCAGCCTGACCGTGACGATCAGGGTTGGACGGTTTTATAATCCGTTTGTGTAAAAAACGAAAAATGCGCCCCTGCGGAAAACAGATTCCGCAGGGGCGCATTCTATATGAGCCCGTGCCCGTTTGCGGCGGCGGAAGCTTTCCCGGGCGGATATGGAATCCGCCCCTACACATAGGGACGGTGCCTGCATCGACTCGGAAAGTCCGTGCTGCCGTGGTCGAACAATGCCCGCCCCTGCAACCCCATCAAAAAAACAGCCGCCCGCTCAGGCATCGTACCTGGGCGGGCGGCTGTTATTCTGATTTTACTGCATCAGCCCACACACCAGCTGTGCATAGGCAACGGGGTCCTCAATGGGCAGACCGGCGATCAGCAGGGCTTGGTCATAGAGCAGCTCGGCGTACTTGGCGACCTTGTCGGTGTCGCCCGCGGCGTGGGCAGCCTTCAGGGCGGCAAAGACCGTGTGGTTCGGGTTCAGCTCCAGCACCTTCGTGCTCTCGACGCCTTCTGCGTTGGGCATGCGGCGCAGTACCTTCTCCATCTCCATCGAGATACCGCCCTCGGCAGACAGGGTGACGGGGTGCTCCTGCAGGGTCGGATTGACCTTGACCTCCTTGACCTTGCCGTTCAGGTCCTTCTTGATTTCCTCAAACAGGTCCTTGTTCTCGGTCTCGGCAGCCTCGGCGGCCTTCTTCTCGTCCTCGGTCTCCAGACCCAGGTCACCGGAGTTGATGTTCTTAAACTCCTTCTCCTTGTAGTCGCGCATCATCTGCAGGCAGAACTCATCCACATCCTCGGTGCAGAGCAGCAGGTCGTAGCCCTTGCTCAGCACCAGTTGGGCGTTGGGCAGCTTGCCCAGACGGTCCGTGTCGTCACCGGCGGCAAAGTAGATGCACTTCTGATCCTCGGGCATCTTCTCGACGTACTCGTCCAGCGTGACGAGCTTTTTCTCCTTGGCGGAGTAGAACATCAGCAGGTCGCCCAGCAGATCCTTGTGCATGCCGTAGTCGCCGTAGATGCCGAACTTGATCTGGCGGCCAAAGTTCTTCCAGAAGGTCTCATACTTCTCGCGATCATTGACGAGCATCGCGTGCAGCTCGTTCTTGATCTTCTTTTCCAGAGAATTGCGCATCAGCTTGAGCTGGTTGTCCTTCTGCAGCGTCTCACGGCTGATGTTCAGACTCAGATCCTCGCTGTCCACAACACCCTTCACAAAGCTGAAATAATCCGGCAGCAGGTCGGCACACTTCTCCATGATCATAACGCCGGAGGCATACAGCGCCAGACCCTTCTCGTACTCCTTGGTGTAGTAGTCGTACGGGGTCGAGCCGGGGATGAACAGCAGCGCGGTGTAGGTCGCCGTACCCTCGGTGCGGCTGGTGATGACGCGCAGCGGGTCGGTGTAGTCCATGAACTTGTTCTTGTAGAACTCGTTGTAGTCCTCGTCCTTGACCTCGTTCTTCGGGCGCTTCCAGATGGGCACCATGCTGTTCAGCGTTTCCAGCTCGGTGTAGGTCTCGTACTCGGGCTTGTAGTCGTCGCCCGCGTCCTCCGGCTTCGGCTTCTGGCGGGATTTCTCGCGGTACATCGTGATGGGGAAGCGGATGTAGTCGCTGTACTTCTTGACGAGGTTTGCAAGCTCGTAATCCTCGAGGTACTCGCTGTACTTGTCGGTATCGGTGTCGTCCTTCAGCACCAGAATGATCTCGGTGCCGATGTCCTCCTTGTCAGCCTCGGTCAGGGTGTAGCCCTCGACGCCGGTGGATTCCCACTTCCAGGCCGTGTCAGCGCCCTGCGCGCGGGAGATGACGGTGACCTTTTTGGCCACCATGAACGCGGAATAGAAGCCGACGCCGAACTGGCCGATGATGTCGATGTTATCGCTCTGGTTCTCGGTCTTGAAGTCGAGGGAGCCGGACCTGGCAATCGTGCCGAGGTTCTTCTCCAACTCCTCCTTCGTCATGCCGATGCCGTTATCGGTGATGGTCAGCGTGCGGCTGTCCTTGTCGGGCTGGATGTGGATTTTCAGGTCGTCCTTCGTGATGCCAACGGACGTGTCGGTCAGGCTCTTGAAGTAGCGCTTGTCGCAGGCGTCCGATGCGTTGGAGATCAGCTCACGCAGGAAGATCTCGCGGTTTGTATAGATAGAATTGATCATCAGGTCAAGCAGCTTTTTGCTCTCGGCCTTAAACTGACGCATAGCCATGGTAGAAAACCTCACTTTATACAAATGAAATTAGCACTCGTTTATTTCAACTGCTAAAGCTAGTTTAGCACTCTTTTTAATAAAGTGCAACCCTTGCGCAGCATTTTAACAAAAAATTTAAATTCAGGGCTTTTCAAACGTAGGAATTTGCGGTATGCTAACAATGTATAAAGATATTCTGTTAAACAGCGCGGCAGGGACCGGGCATGCCCGGCCCGCGGGCTTGCCTGTGAATGTCTGCCTGCGTACAGCTGCGGGCCGCATATAGGCGGCCCCTACGCCCTGCCGACAAAAAACGATCCCTTACCATAGAAATACCATAGAAAGAGGAATCCATCATGCAAATATACACTCACACTCTCCCCGGCGGCGCACAGCTCATCGGGTATCTGCGCGATAGGACCGTCGAGATGCCTGCCTTCAACACCCGTCCGGCCATTCTCATCCTGCCGGGCGGCGGCTACGCCTGGTGCAGCAGGCGCGAGGCCGACCCCGTTGCCATGCAGTTTCTGCAGGCTGGCTACAATGTCTTTACCCTCTATTACACCTGCCGAAGTGACGAGACCGTGCCCGCGCTGCGTTGGCAGCCGCTGATCGACGCTGCCGGGGCGATCCTGCATATCCGCCGCAATGCAGAGCAGTTCGGCACCGACCCGGCGAAAATTGCTATCTGCGCCTTCTCGGCGGGCGGCCATCTGGCGGCGTCCACAGCCATCCTGTGGGACGCCGAGCCTGTGCAGACTGCCCTTGGCATCCACGGCACCGAGGCCCGCCCCGATGCCGTTGTGCTGGGCTATCCGGTCATCACGGCGGGGGAATACCGCCACGACGGCTCCATGGTCAACCTCTGCGGCGATGACGCCGACCTGCGCGCCACAATGAGCCTGGAAAACCAGGTCCGCGACGGTCTGCCGCCCTTCTTCGTCTGGCATACGGTGGAGGACCCGTCCGTCCCCGTGCAGAACTCTTTGATGCTTGCCGGTGCGCTGACAGCCCATAAGGTCCCGCTGGAGCTGCATCTTTTCGCCCACGACGGCCACGGCACAAGCACCTGCACGCGGGAGGTCAACACCCCCAACAAGCACAACAGCGCCTGGGTGGCCCTCTGCACGGACTGGCTGGGCGAAACCTTTGATTTTCACCTGTAACAGGAGATGACAAAGCATGAAAATCATGTTTTACGCGCTGCGCCCCTTTGATGAGCAGCAATACTGCGAGCCCTACAAAGCCCGCTACGGCATCGACTACACCGGCACGTCCGACGTGCCGCGCCCGGATAACCTGCATCTGGCCGAGGGCTGCGACGCCGTCAGCACGAACCCCTGCGAGATACGCCCTGAATATTTGCAGACATGGGCTGAAATGGGCGTCAAATATCTGCCCTGCCGCAGCATCGGTTATGATCATATCCCGCTGGACACCGCCAAAAAGCTGGGTCTGCGCATCAGCCACAGCCATTACCCGCCGGACGGCGTGGCCAACTATACGATCATGCTCATGCTGATGTGTACCCGCCGCATGAACGAAATCATGCTGCGCGCCAACGTGCAGGACTACTCGCTGCCCGGCAAGATGGGCCGCGATATTTCCGGCTGCACGGTGGGTGTCATCGGTACGGGCAAGATCGGCCAGACGGTCATCCGTCACTTGAGCGGCTTCGGCTGCAAGATTTTGGCCTACGACCTCTACCCGAACGACGCGGTCAGGCAGTACGCCGACTACGTCACGCTGGACGAGCTTTACGCGCAAAGTGACATTATCACGCTGCACACGAACGCCACGGCGGAAAACCACCACCTCATCAACGCCGGCGCCCTTGCAAAAATGAAAGACGGCGTGCTGCTCGTCAACACGGCGCGGGGCACGCTCATTGACCCCGACGCGCTGATCGCCGGGCTGGAAAGCGGTAAGATCGGCGGTGCGGGCCTCGACGTCATTGAGGATGAGACCGGTATTTACTATTACAACCGCATGGGGCAGGCCATCCCGAACCGCGAGCTGAACCTGCTGCGCAGCTATCCCAATGTCATCGTCAGCCCGCACACGGCGTTTTACACCGACGTCAATGTCGCCAGCATGGTGCAGAGCCCGTTTGAGGCGCTGGACGCCTATGCCCACGGCCAGCCCTACGCCGGTGAGGTGCAGCTGTGATGCCAGCCGTTGAGCCGGGCCGCTGCGGCGAACACTGGGACGACTGCCCGCGGCTGGCGGCAGGGGACCGCTTTGACTTTGCCTGTGCGGGCTGCGGCGACTGCTGCCGCCAGAGGCGCGATCTGGTGCTGTCGGGGTATGACCTCTACCGCATTGCGCGGCGGCTTAGCTTGCCGCCCCGTATCGTGGCGGCGGCGTTCTGCAAAAGCTACCTTGCGCCTGAAAGCTGCCTGCCCGCCCTGCGCCTGACGCCGGACCCCAAAACCGGCAACTGCCGCTTTTTTGAGGGCAGCGCCTGCACCATCCACGCCGCGCGCCCGCTGGCCTGTGCGCTCTACCCGCTGGGGCAGAGCATCGACACGGTGACAGCGCAGACGGAATATTACGTCCAGACGCCGCTTTGCGGTGCACGGGCAGGGGAGGCACGGACGCTGCAGGACTATCTGCAGGATTCCGCCGTGTTGGACCGCGCGGGGGTGGATGCCCGCTGGGCCATCGTCTGCACGCAGCTTTCCCACCGGTTACAGGCCGCAGGCGGTGCGGATAATCCCCGCTTCTCCGCCGCTGTCAGGCGTATGGAGCGTGCCCTCTACTACGACTACGAGCTCGGCGACGACTTCTACCCGCAGTTTTGTCAAAACATAGAAATTTTAATGCCGCTTTTGGACAGAATGCTGTAACCGAACAACAACAAAAGCGCTGTGACCTTTTCAAACAGTCACAGCGCTTTTCCTATATTGCTTTGTAGGGGCCGCACATGTGCGGCCCGCAGCCTGAAGATAACCGCCTATCTGCGGGAAAGCCGCGGGCCGGGCATGCCCGGCCCCTACGTGTAAATCAGCAGATAAAGAATCCGCCTCTGCCGCCGCAGCAGCACCAGCTCAAAATATTGCACACCAATAAATACATCCAGAACGACAGGCAGAAAGACCCCGGGCTGCCGCTGGGCTGGGCGTAGGGCTGCTGGTAGCTTGTGTAGCTGCGGCCCGGGCTTTGCAGCTGATCCAGCAGGTTTTGATAAGCGTAGTTGTTCGGCTCCATCGAGACCGCCGTCCGGGCCTCCTCCTGAGCGCGGATGTTGTTGCCAAGCCCCTGATTGGCCAGCGCGGCGTAGTAGTGCCACTGGGCCGTGCGGTTGGCAGCGGGGATGCCGTTCAGCGTGTTCATGGCCTCCTCATAGAAGCCGCTGCGGATGTAGTTTGCCGCGGCACGCAGCTCTGGGTCACCGGCGGCGCTGCCGTAGCTCTGCCGCCCGGACGAGCCGCTTGTGCTGTAATACCCAAACCCGAACGGTCCAAAGCCGAACCCGGCCCCGCTGAACGGGTCCTGATACTGCTGGCTGTAGCCGCTCTGACTGCTGCCATAGCGCTGCCCGCCAGCACTGTAAGACGCCCCGCCGCCCTGCTTGATGCGCATGATCTCGCTGTAAGCGGCCTGTACCTCTTTAAAGTGTTCCTCCGCCGACGGGTCATCGGGGTGCAGGTCGGGGTGGTACTCCTTGCATTTTTTGCGGTAGGCTTTTTTAATCGTTTCGTCGTCGGCACTGGGGGTGATGCCCAATACACTGTATGGATCAGTCATGGCGCTTTGCCTCCCTGTGCTTGCGTACCAGCGCGTATTTACTCCACACGCCGGAATAGATCGTGTTGTACAATAGCTTCCCCTCCGGGGTGTCCTTTAAAATCGGCAGCATCTCAAACTGCTGTGCGCAGCGGCCCATCTGCTGGGTCAAAAGCTCGTGGCAGCGCTGCTCATAGGCGGCGGGCGGCAGCTCGTCCGCCAGCTGCTGCAGGGCGTTGAACTGCCCGCGGCGGCTGTCCTTTTCCAGATCGTCGTAGGCGTCCATCAGATAGATGAACGCCCCCAGCCCATTGCCCATGCCGCGCAGCGCCGGGGCCCAGATGTCGTCGCGGCAGGCGAACACCTCGCCCAGCAGTGCGCCAAAGGCGTTGCACAGCGCGTCCAAATCGTGGCTGCCGGCGTTTTCCAGCGCGTTCAGCCTGTCCAGCTGTGCGGCCATGGTCTGCAGCTGGCGCGGCCAGCGCTCCCGCAGGGCGGGCAGGCTTGGCTCCAGCTTTTGCGCCTGCGCCAGACTGGCGCGGCGGTGATCGTCCTGCCAGTCATCGAGAAAGTTGTAGTACGCCAGCGCGGCGGTCATGTCGGCGGCGTAGTCCAGCAGTTCGTTGTCCGCGCGGGGACGTTTTTTCAGTGGGTGGGGCACACAGCGGCCCTCGGAAAAGGCCGTGGGCGTGTCATACAGTGCTGTCAGCAGAATGGCGACAAACGCCATGTCATAGCTTAATGCCATCTGTCCGGTGCGTCCGTAGCGGTAGCCCAGCGTCCGGCACAGCCCGCAGTAGTAAGCCTGGTAGCGGTCCATCTCGGCGTCTGCCAGGCCCTTACGGTAAAGCGTAACATATCCGAACATCGCGCGTCAACTCTTTTTGATGAACTGATGGCCGCACTTCGGGCAGGTGATGCTGATCTTGCCGCGCCCACGGGGCACGCGCAGCTGCTGGCCGCACTGGGGGCAGCGGTAGTAGTGATAGTCCTTGCGCTGCTTGAACCGCACCTGCTGCTTGCCAAACCACGTGGTAACGCGGTTCTGGTAGGAGAGATATTTGAGGTTTTCACTGTACCGCTTGCGGGTGCTGCGGCTCAAAATGCGAAAATAGCTGTAGACGATGGCCGCCAGCCCCAGCCAGTACAGCACCGGCGACACCCACGCGCCGATGACAATAAGGATAAGCGACGAAATACACAGGAAACCGCCGAACTGGTCGAACCCATATCGGCCCGCCATAAACCGCTGAAACCAGCCTTTCATGTAAAAACCACCTTTTCGCGGCAAAGCCGCATTGTTTTCATCGTACTATTATGGCACACAAATATGGGCAAATCGTGAACAAGCGGGGAATAGAGTTTGAACAAAATACTATAAGGCATGTTTAAGTAATATGTGCGTGCTTTTTTGCCGACGGGATACTTTTATGGAAAGGCTAAATCCAACCTTTTTTCTTGAATTCTTCAATACGAGCCAAGTCTTCCTTAGTTGGTTTGTTATCTTCGGTAATTGCGCCTGATGCGCTTAGATAAGCGCTATTCCATTTTTCTAGCAAGGCAATAATTGTATCTGAAATGCGGACATCTCTCCTTGTGATAGAATCCAAACCCCATTCAGTTATATCAGATGTCCCCATTTCCTTTGTTATAGCAATTTTGGATGCGGAGTACGCTTTTTTCTTCTTGCCAAAATAGCCATTGCCAGCAACAATATTGAGCCTCTTTTCAAATGGAAGTTTATTTCCAATATGTTCGAGTTTTTCTTTGATTGTTACATCTGGCACATCAAGGAAATAGTTGGTTTGCCACTTCTGAGGAAATATATGTTCGATTTCCCAGCAGTCTGGTAAAAGTTCGTCTTGCTTTTCGTAAGCTAATGCTTTCAAGAGCATACGTACTGCATTTCGATTAGGACATTGAATGTGGGATTCTAACTGCCTGGTGTCAATATCTTTAAAGTCAAATACGGGAGTATCTGACAAAGTAATAGCGGCGTTCAGCTTCAAAATGTCTGGCTTTACAGCATTGATTGTTGGGAGCAACAAGTACTTTGTCATTAACTCCATTAACAACTTATTTAAGAATAACCCAAATTTCTTTTCAAAATCATCCTGCTTACGATAGCAAATATAGTAGATAATAACTGGATATTTCCAAAATTCATTTGGGTAAGAACTTAATATATCGAGAGATTGTTTGATTTTGACGTTTGTAGACCACGATTCGCCTTCAATTTCCTCACTTTTGTTGATTACTTTCCACAGATTTAAAATTATAAATAGGTTATCCAGTAGCCCATCTTTGTAGAGCCTTTCAAATTTATTTGCGGCATAATATTTTCTGACGCCGGGAGTAGTAGTATTTGTATCATTTTCTAAAGCTCTAAGATAAAACATGTTGTAATAGAACAACTGCTGGGTACTATCGTTTGCATCGGTTGCCTGCTCATCTAAATCTTTCCAACGTTCAATGAAGGCCGTCTTCGCATCTGCTTCTAGTTGATTGTAAATTTTAGCCTTAAAAATATCTGCATCAGAAAGCGGCAAACCCCTGTCATTCAGTGTCGAAAAAATAGTTAAGGCGGTATCTTGTGTATCGGCTGTAATCGGAAGCAAAATGGCTTGATTCAGCAAAGCATAGATGAATTGGTACACCATTAACGGGTTATCTTTAGAGTGCTTATCAAACAACTCTTGGAAATATCTGTAATTTTTTGAGTAGTTGTCTTTGGCTTTTTCGTCTGCCTTACCCGTTTCAAGAATTGAACGCAATATTGCATTTCCCTCGTTGTTGATTACACGCGAGGTTAGGAGTATGTTTTTAAAATCAACAGTTCCAGTGAGCTTATTGGTTCGCCAAATTGCGGGTTCAATCTTTCCGATGAAATTGTTGGCTTCGGGGGTTCTTTCCGCCAGGGGTGTTGCAACTAATTTTGTGTATATTGCTCTGAGCAAAAGGAATAACGATGTAATACGCTGCTGTCCATCGATAATCTCTTGCTCGCCGTTTTCGTTCTCGTATGCGACAATGCTGCCAAGAAAATATGAACCGTCCCGCTCGGTACCACCACTGGTGGCTGTAAATTCCCATAAATCTTCAAAGAGCGTCTCTACTTGTTCATCTGACCATGCGTAGGAACGCTGGTATTCTGGAATTACAAAAGGCTTAGACTTTCCGCTGCCTAAAAGGGTCTCGACACTTTGCTTGTTGACTTCGATTGTTGTTGGCATTGGTCTCTCCTTTATTTAATTGCACATGTGAGCGTCGATTTTTTATGGTAGGCCCAAATGTATGGTTCTAAGAAAATGCCACATCACTTACTAAGGAGCATCTTCACCACGCACTCCACATGCTTCGTCCTCGGGAACAGATCCACCGGCTGGACCTCCACGGCTTTATATCCGTGCTCGGTCAGCCACTTGGCATCCCTTGCCGCTGTTGCGGCGTTGCAGCTGACCATGACCACGGTCCGCGGGGCCATCTCGGCAATGGCGGTCAGGGTCGCCTCGTCGCAGCCCTTACGGGGCGGGTCTACGACGATCACGTCGGGACGCGCACCCTCGGCGGCGAGCTGGGCGGCGGCTGCACCGGCATCCTGACAGCGGAAGTCCGCTCTGTCCGCGTCCAGTCCCAGCCGCGCGGCGGTCTCCTTCGCGCCCTCGACAGCCTGCGGCACGACCTCAACGCCGACTAAGCGCTTGCAGTCCGCCAGCATCGAAAGCCCGATCGTGCCCATGCCGCAGTACAGGTCCAGCAAAAAATCGTCCGGCTTCAGCCCGGCGTACTCCCGCGCCTTGGCGTAGAGCACCTCGGCGGCAGGGGTGTTGACCTGGTAAAATTCATGCACACCCATCCGCAGCGGCACACCGGCCAGCGTGTCCTCAATGACGCCGGGGCCCAGCACGGTGCGGGTCCTGCGGCCCAAAATCACGTTTGTCCGCTCACTGTTGCGGTTGACCAAAATTGTCGCTAAGGCAAACTCTTTTTGCAGCGTGGCGCAAATTTCCGCCTCGTTCGGCAGGCCGTTGCCGTTCACCACAAAGCACAAAAGCCGCTGCCCGCTGTGCCAGCCCTGACGCATGTACAAATGGCGCACGCGGCCCGTGTGGGTCTCCTCGTTGTAGGCAGTGATGCCGTTCTCCTCCAGCAGCGCACAGGCGCGGGCGGCCAGCTCGTTCATCCACGCGGGCTGCAGCTTGCAGTCGGTGCAGGCCACAATGCGGTGGCTGCGCCCGGCAAAAAAGCCGGTCACAATATGCCCGTTCTCGTCGGTGCCCACGGGCAGCTGGACCTTGTTGCGGTAGCGGTCCGTGTCGGGTGCGCCCAGCACGTCCGGCACCGGTACGTCCAGCCTGCCCAGCCGCGCAAAGGCGTCCCGTACAAACTGGGTCTTGGCGGCGCACTCGGCCTCATAGCTGATATGCCGCAGCCCGCAGCCGCCGCAGGGGCCGGCCACCGGGCAGTCCTGCCTGACGCGGCCCGGCCCGGCGGTCAGCAGCTTCTCCACGCGGCCAAAGGCATAGGTTTTCATCGGCTTGACAATGCGCACCTCGGCCACGTCGCCGGGGGCGGTCAGCGGCACAAAAACGGCCTGACCGTCCTTGTGGGCCACGCCGTTTCCGTCATTGGAGAGCGCTTCGATCTCCAGAGTAATGATCTGATTTTTCGTAAAAGGCATGTCTGCTCCTTATAAATAGTGCGGGAAATGTTACGGGTTGATGGCCTGCGGTGCGGCAGGGCCTTCCTTCTCCAGCGTGGCAAGGTACTTGCTCGGCGGCACGCCCTTGACCTTTTTGAACACGCGGGAAAAATAAAACTGGTCAAAAAAGCCCACAGATACGGCGATTTCCGCAATCGACAGGCTGGAATTCTTCAGCAGGCTGCACGCCTCGCTGATGCGGTAGCTTGTCAGGTAGTCAATGGGGCTCTGCCCGACGTTCGACATGAACACGCGGTACAGGTGGCTGCGGCTGACGCCGACGGCCTTGGCAATATCGTCCACCGAAATATCATGCGAGTAGTTGAACTGGATATACTTGATGGCGGCCAGCACGTACTGGCTGCTGGACGAGCCCACGTTGGGCATCGCCTCGCGGGCCTCCTTCATCAGGTGCGCCATAAAGATATACAGATAGCCCGTCATCAGGGCCTCGCACTGCGGCTCCGGCCCGCGGGACAGGTAGATGTTGTACAGCGCCTCCCGCACGGTCTGCGGGTCCTTGCAGTGGTGTACGGGGTGCGCGTCGGAGAACGGCGTCTGCTGCACCAGCTTGTTGGCACACGCGCCGTTGAAGCCGACCCAGTAGTACTCCCACGGGTCGGTCTCGTCGGCGGCGTAGGTGATGAGCTGGTTCGGCTTGGCCAGGAACAGATCGCCCTCCTGCAGTGTGTGCGAGGCCCCGTTGACCTGATACACACCCTTGCCCGCCACCACCAGATGGATCAGGTAGTGGTCGCGCACGCCGGGGCCCCAGGTATGGCCCGGCTGGCAGTATTCATGCCCGCAGTTAAAAATCGAGAGCTCAACGTTGTCGGTATAGCTCTGCTTGTAGGATTGCTTCATCTCATTGATGGTCATGGCGGCACCTCGCTCGTGTGATATTTTCATTATACCAAGCTATTCATCAAAAGTCCATAAAAGAGGCGGAAAAAATGTTTGCTTTTTTTGCAGGATTTGCTATACTGAAAACAAGAAACCCGCAGAGAGCCGCTCCTTTGGCTGTCTGCCTAAAAACATAAGGCTCAATTTGTGCATATCTACGAAAAGAGCCGCCCGACAGGAAAGGTGAGTGGAATCATGGCAAATACCATTGAACTCAAACAGCAGATCGCACAGGGCGAATATGACGCCGCCTTTGCCAAGCTGTACGGTGCAGACGCCGTGCAGGAGCAGCGCAAGCGCTATACCGACCTGATCGACGAATTTGAAAAGAAATACGGCACCAACCGCACGGTGCGCCTCTATTCCGCCCCGGGCCGCACCGAGATCGGCGGCAACCACACCGACCACAACAACGGCGTCGTGCTGGCCGGCTCTGTCAACCTGGATATGGTGGCCGTCGTCTCCCCGAATGAGGAAAATGTCATCCGCGTCAAGTCCCTGGGCTTTGACAAAATTGACGATGTCGATGTCACCAACCTCGTCCCGCAGCCGCGCGAGGCCGAGCACTCCGCGTCCTTGATCCGCGGCGTCGCCAAAGGCATTGTGGATGCAGGCGGCAAGGTGGGCGGCTTTGACTGCTACACCACCAGCAACGTGCTGCGCGGCTCCGGTCTGTCCAGCTCCGCAGCCTTTGAGGTCTGCATCGGTGCCATCCTGCGCGGCGAGTACAACAACAATGACATGGAGAAGTTCAACCAGGTCAAGATCGCCCAGATCGGCCAGTATGCCGAGAATGTGTTCTTCGGCAAGCCCTGCGGCCTGATGGACCAGACCGCCTGCGCCGTCGGCGGCGTTATCACCATCGACTTCAAGGACCCGGCCCACCCGGTGGTCGGCCAGACCGCCATCGACCTGGCGAAGCACGGCTTTGTCATGTGCATCAGCGATACGAAGGGCAGCCACGCCGACCTGACCGACGACTATGCCGCCATCCGCCGCGAGATGGAGAGTGTGGCCGAGCAGTTCGGCAAAAAGGTCCTGCGCGAGGTCGATGAGGACGAGTTCTACAAGGCTCTGCCCAAGCTGCGCAAGGCCGTGGGAGACCGCGCCGTCGTGCGTGCGATGCACTTCTACAACGACTGCCGCCGCGCCGCCCAGCTCTGCGACGCTGTGCGCGAGGACGATTTTGAAACGTTCCTGCGCCTGATTATCGAGGGCGGTCACTCCAGCTTTGAGTTCAACCAGAACGCCTACAGCATCAAGAACCCGAAAGAACAGGGCGTGCCTGTGGCCCTGGCCCTGAGCCAGCGCGTGCTGAATGGCCGCGGCGCGTGGCGTCTGCAGGGCGGCGGCTTTGCCGGCACCATTCAGGCGTTTGTGCCCGTTGACCTGCTGGACGCCTACAAGGCCGCCATCGACGGCTGCTTCGGCGAAGGCAGCTGCCACGTCCTGAACATCCGCAACTACGGTGCCGTGCCCGTGACGCCGGATATGTGAGCGCATAAAAGAGTGTAAATAAAGCCGCAGCTGTGCAGAAAACGCATAGCTGCGGCTTTTTGTGCTTTTTTAATATCATCGTGCGGTAGGGGCCGGGCATGCCCGGCCCGGCGGCTGCCCGCAAACGAGCGTCTCCGTACAGCCGCGGGCCGCACATGTGCGGCCCCTACAAACCAGTGGATAGGCAGGCAGCAACTCCGCAGAGGTCGGCGTCCCCGACGACCCGTGACCGCTTCCGTCGCATCAAGCGCCCATGGGATGTATAAAGGCATCCCACAGCCCGTAGAGGCGGATTCCATATCCGCCCGGGCACCCTCCGCAACCGCAGACCTCAGTGGAGGAATAAATCCCTCCACTGAACCGCAGTCTCATTTCCCGTTCCTCTCCCAGATCAGTGCCAGCCCCTTGAACAGCAAATCAGCATCATAGATGATCTTCCGCTTGCAACAGGGCATAATGTACGGCGCTAACCCGCCGGTGGCGACCACGGTCAGCGGCTGGCCCAGCTCGGCCTCAACGCGGTCCGCTAACCCGTCCAGCATGGCGGCGGTGCCGAACATGGCCCCGTTGTTCAGCGCGGCGACGGTGTTTGCGCCAATCAGATGCTCCGGCGGCTCGGGCGCGATGGGCGGCAGCTGCGCCGTGCCCGCGCTGATGGCTCGCAGGCTCGTCTGCACGCCGGGCACGATGAACCCGCCCAGAAACACCTTTTTGTCCGATATAACGTTGTATGTCGTCGCTGTGCCCAGATCCACGGTCATGCAGGGCAAGGGATAGTGCTCCGCTGCCGCAGCGGCATCAGCGATGCGATCCCGGCCCACCTTGGCGGGCTCGTCCACGGCGAAGGTCAGCCCGGTGTCCAGCGTGTAATTCACGACCAGCGCCTCGCGCCCGGTCAGCCGCTTGCAGGCGGCGGCCAGCACGCCGGTCAGCCGCGGCACGACGCTGCACACAATAACGCCCTCACAGGCGGCGGGGTCCACAGACAGGCGCCGCAGCAGAAATTTCATCTCGGCGGCGTACTCGTCCTCGGTGCAGCGGGGGCGGGTGACCATGCGGGTCGTGAACGCAATGGTGCGGTGGTCCGCCCCGTCCAGCCCGCCAATGCAGATGTTGGAGTTGCCGATGTCAACTGCTAAAACCATAATCTATCCTTTTATAAAATAAGAAATAAAAAATAATAAATAACAAATATGGTGGATCGCGGCGCTGCGCACCGCTCAAAAATATTATACGCATTTGCATACGGGGCGTCAATCTGCTATAATACACGCAGAGCAATTTCGTTTTTGCCAAAGGCAAAAACTCCACATCATTTATTATTTTTTATTTCTTATTTATTATTTGTTTAGCAGGGGTGTGACCTTACAAATGCTGTTAAAAAATAAAACCGTCGTCCTCGGTATCACCGGGGGCATTGCCGCCTACAAAATGCCCAACGTGGCGCATGCACTCGTCAAGCTGGGCGCGGATGTACACGTTCTTATGACGAAAAACGCCACCGAGTTTATCTCGCCGCTGGTGTTTGAGACGCTGACCCGCCGCCGCTGCCAGGTCGATACGTTTGACCGCAACTTCCAGTACGACGTGGCCCATATCAGCCTTGCCAACGCGGCAGATTTGATGCTCATCGCCCCGGCCACGGCCAACGTTATCGCCAAGCTGGCCCACGGCCAGGCCGACGACATGCTGACCACCGTCACGCTGGCCGCGACCTGCCCCAAGCTGGTCGCGCCCGCCATGAACACCCACATGCTCGAAAACCCCATCACCCAGGATAACCTCAAAACGCTGGAACACTACGGCTTCACGGTCATCCCGTCCGGCTCCGGTATGCTGGCCTGCGGCGACGTCGGCTCGGGCCGTCTGCCCGATGAGGGTGTGCTGGTCGACTACGTCCTGCGGGAGCTGGCCTGCGCGAAAGACCTTAAAGGCAAAAAGGTCGTCGTCTCTGCCGGTGCCACGCAGGAGCCGATGGACCCCGTGCGCTACCTGACGAACCACTCCACCGGCAAGATGGGCTACGCCGTGGCCCGCGCCTGTATGCTGCGCGGCGCAGACGTCACGCTGCTGGCGTCCACCGGCTGCACGCTTCCGCCCGTGCCGTTTGTAAAGACCGTTCCGTTCACCACCGCCGCCGACCTGTTTGAGGCCGTCAAGGCAAACGCCATGGACGCTGACGCCCTCGTCATGGCCGCCGCCGTGGCCGACTACCGCCCGGCCACTGTCGCCGCGGACAAGGTCAAAAAACACGACGGCGAGATGAATATTGCCCTGGAACGCACCGACGATATTTTAGCCTGGGTTGGTGCGCATAAGCCGGAAAAGCTGTTTGTCTGCGGCTTCTCGATGGAGACCCGCGACTTGATTGAAAACAGCACGGCCAAGCTGCACAAGAAGAACATGGACATGATCGTGGCCAACAACCTGAAGGTGCCCGGCGCAGGCTTCGGCGTGGACACGAACGTTGTGACCATCATCACCGCCCAAGGCGTCACCGAGCTGCCCCTCCAGAGCAAGGATGCCGTTGCCGGTCACATTGCAGACGCGATTGCGGGAAAGTAAGAAACAGACCGCAAACAGCCAAAGCCCTTTCCCGAAACCAAAAAAATCATACCCCCGCCCCCACCTGCATATTCATTTGTGAATCATGCAAAGGGGGCGTTTTTATGTGCGGAATTGCGGGGCAGGTCGGGCGCGACCCCCGGACCATCCAGCGGCGGTACGCGGCCTACTGCGCCATGCAGCAAACGCTGGCGCGGCGCGGGCCGGACCAGCGCGGTATGTACATCTGCGGCGCGGCGGCGCTCATCCACGCGCGGCTGGCGGTTGTGGATCTCGAAAACGGCCTGCAGCCCATGCAGCTGGACTGGCAGGGTGAAACCTACGTGCTGGTTTATAACGGCGAGCTCTACAACACGCCCGAGCTGCGCGCCGCACTGGCCGCCCGCGGGCACAGCTTCAACGGGCACTCCGACACCGAGGTACTGCTCCACGCTTTTGCCGAGTGGGGCGCAAACTGCGTGCCCAGGTGCAACGGTATTTTTGCGTTTGCTGTCTGGCAGCAGAACGCAGGTACGCTGTTTTTGGCGCGGGACCGCTGCGGCGTCAAGCCGCTGTTCTACACGCAGGCAGAGGACTCGCTGATATTTGGCAGTGAGCTGAAGACCCTGCTGGCACACCCCGCTGTGCCGTCCCGCGTCGATGCCAACGGCCTGGCCGAGGTGCTGCTGCTTGGCCCCGGGCGCACGCCGGGCTGCGGCGTATTTCAAAATGTGCGGGAGCTGCTGCCGGGCCAGTACGCTGTCTATGAGACCCAAACCGCCCGCCTGACCCTGCACACCTACTGGCGGCTCGAGGACCACGACCACCCCGACGACTTCGCCGCGACGGCCCGCAGGGTGCGCGACCTCGTCACCGACGCTATCGAGCGGCAGCTTGTGTCCGACGTGCCCGTGGCAACGTTTTTGTCCGGTGGGTTGGATTCCAGCCTGATTTCGGCCATTGCCGACGCGCATTTTACGGCGCAGGGCAACCAGCTGCAAACGTTCTCGGTGGGCTACCGTGATAACAAAAAGTACTTCCACGCGACAAAATTTCAGCCCGGCGCGGATGCACCCTACATCCGCAAAATGAACGACTTTCTCCATGCCAGGCACCACTGGGTCACGCTGGACACGCCGGAGCTTGTGTCCGCGCTGTACGCCGCAGTGGACGCCCGCGACCTCCCCGGCATGGCGGACGTGGATGCGTCGCTGCTCGTGTTCTGCCGGCATATCAAGCCCCACGCCACGGTGGCGCTGTCGGGGGAGTGCGCGGACGAAATTTTCGGCGGCTACCCGTGGTACCGAGACCCCACGGTGCGCGAGCGGTACGGCTTCCCATGGGCGCAGTCCACGGCCTACCGCGCGTCGTTCATTAAGCCCGGTGTGCTGGGCGGCATCGACCCGGCAGCGTTCGTGGATGAACGCTATCGTGCCACGCTGGCACAGACCTCCGTCCGCCCCGGCCTGCCCGCCGCAGAACAGCGGATGCGCCAGATGATGAACCTGAATTTCAAATGGTTCATGCAGACGCTGCTGGACCGCAAGGACCGCATGAGCATGTACAGCGGCCTCGAGGTCCGCGTGCCGTTCTGCGATTACCGCATTGCGGAGTATCTCTACTCGGTCCCATGGGAGTTCAAGGACTATCACGGGCAGGAAAAGGGCCTCCTGCGCGAGGCCATGCGCGGCGTGCTGCCCGACGAGGTTCTGTGGCGGCGCAAAAGCCCGTACCCCAAAACGTGGAACCCCAGCTACCTGGCTGCCGTCTCGGCGGAGCTGCGCACCGTCCTGAACGACCCCGCCGCGCCGCTTCTGCGCATCATTCGGGCGGACGCACTGGAAACGCTGCTGGCCTCCGGCGCGGATAACCCCATCCCGTGGTACGGTCAGCTGATGACCACGCCCCAGACTATCGCGTGGTTTTTGCAGCTGAACTATTGGCTGGCAAAGTATAAGGTGGAGCTGGTGTGAACTTGCGGCGGGGTGGGGGCACCCCGCCCTACGTGTATCGCGGGGACGTAGGGCGGCATGCCCTCATGCCGCCGTGTCCGTTCCCGCCACCGCAAGCCTCCCGCCACCACCGTAGGGGCGGATTCCCGATTCGTCCGCGAACCTAACGCAGCGGCACACGGCCCGGGCACATATACAAGGCGCCCCTGCGTCACACAAACGCAAAAATAATTTATTTTCCCTCCCCATCTGTTCAAACCCGCCAAAACGTGCTATAATAACCCAATAGGACTATAAATAGAGAAGGGAGTCTCCTCATGCAGCAGGAAACTGTCATCGTTCTGGATTTCGGCGGCCAGTATAATCAGCTGATCGCCCGCCGCGTCCGCGAATGCAACGTATATTGCGAGATTTATTCGTACCGCACCGACCTTGCCAAAATCAAGGCCAAAAACCCCAAGGGCATCATCTTCACCGGCGGCCCCAACAGCGCCTACCTGCCGGATTCGCCCACGATTGACCCCGAAATTTATAACTGGGGCGTGCCCATCCTCGGCATCTGCTACGGCAGCCAGCTGATGATGCACATGCTGGGCGGCAAGGTCTGCAAGGCACCCGAGCGCGAGTACGGCAAGACGCTGGTCGACTTGGACACCGCCAGCCCGCTGTTTGACACGCTGCCCGCGCAGAATGTCTGCTGGATGAGCCATAACGACTACATCGAGCAGGCCGCCCCCGGCTTTGAGATCGTGGCCCACACGCCCAACTGTCCGGTGGCTGCCGCGCAGGATAAGGCACGCGGCCTCTACGCTGTGCAGTTCCACCCCGAGGTCCTGCACACCGAGAACGGAACGAAAATTCTGCATAACTTCGTCTATAATGTCTGCCGCTGCGCCGGTGACTGGAAGATGGATTCCTTCGTGGAAAACTCCGTCAAAGCCCTGCGCGAAAAGATCGGCGACGGCAAGGTGCTCTGCGCCCTGTCCGGCGGCGTGGATTCCAGCGTCTGCGCGGCCATGCTGGCCAAGGCCATCGGCAAGCAGCTGACCTGCGTGTTCGTGGACCACGGTCTGCTGCGCAAGAATGAGCGCGAGCAGGTCTGCGAGGTCTTTGGCGAGGGCGGCCAGTTCGACATCAACTTTGTCTGCGTCGACGCCCGTGACCGCT